>ENA-UOJR01000430-UOJR01000430.1-human-gut-metagenome-genome-assembly--contig:-C115P-NODE-430-length-57774-cov-9.274364_pt1 | contig 57774 bp, 41 predicted proteins | sample MGYA00242354_ERZ723901 | MGnify/ENA metagenome assembly ERZ723901
ACTAACCATGACAAAATCATGATTAAGAAGTCACTTAGAGCATATATCACCTGCGGCTTTTTTGAATTTTTTATATTGCTTGACCGCGAAATGATCCGAACCCTTGCGTTTCTCCAGATTCTCGAATAAGTAGTCAATGGTAGACTTCATGTTTTCATCAGTTTCTGATGCAGCACACATATCCAGCATGGTTGATACCATAGGTATGTGTCGGTCCACCAACGGTGCTTCGTAGTAGAGGTACGCAATCAGTGCGGTGTAAAGCAGAGATTCTGCTTTATCCCAGAACGGATCACCACCGGATTTTTGATCATCTCCTTTGGTGTTTTTCATCAGTACATTCACAACTCGTAAAATGTCCTTTTGGCTGTGAATGTAGGCTAAGGGGTTGTAGTGCATACTCTTCTTGAAGTTAATTGTGTTGAGTACGCGGATCTCATAATCGTCTTTGAGTGCGTTGCCGACTTCCGGAAGAATAGTACCCTTAGGGTCGGTTACGACGTATGAACTGTGCTTTTGTAGAAGGTTGGGTTCGATCAAACCATAACTCTTACCGCTGCCAGAGCCGCCGATTGCAACAATATTTTTGTTGCGGTCATACTCAAAGGGTAGTTTGCCGTTAAACTTGATCTGCTCGGTTTTGGAAAGAATGATATTGTTGGTTGGATCCTTCTTATCCATCAGCGGAGCAATGTCGCTTTTCGTGCCCCAGCGTGCGGAACCATGTTCCTCGCCGGAACGGAAATGTTTCGAGCTTACTGCGATGTACAAGCAGGCCAGCAGGAATCCTATCAAGAAAATTAGGCCATACGAAGCTGCTTGTAAGTCGATGTAGAATGGTTGGGCGGCAATAGCCGCCCCTATACCATTCATTGCATCTAAAAATGAAGTAATGGAATTAGAAGATTGTGCAACATATGAAGAATATAGAGAACCAAAGCGATCACCAAGATAAAAGCAAACGCAGCTGCCAATGCTGAGAAATACTATACTGGACGGTGTCAGCTTGAATATTTTCACCGTTCACGCTCCTGTTCTTCCTTTTGAAGCTCATCTGCTGAACGCTGCTGTTCGTGCAAGCTGCGTGCATCCGCTAACCGCATTTCCATCGAGCTATAATCGAATGGACGTTCCATGGAAAAGTCATAGCTGCCATCGTAGCGTATACATTCGAGCCAAAACTCGACCATTTCTTTTTCCATTACATCAAGGTAGCCGAGAACGTGCTTGCAGATATACCGACGGATTTCCAGATCCTCGATTTGATAACCGAGGAGTCTGGAAGTGTCCATCTTTGTTCTGCGTACAGCTAATTCTGCTTCGATCTTCTGCAAAAGTGCTGACAGATCTTCTGGATTCGGGAATTCTCTTTTTCTTTCTCTCTGCATAGACTCATGCCTCCTTATTTGAGGTTGACCCAAGTTTCAGCATCGTTTACTGCCTTATAGTCATGAGCATTGGACGCTTCGAGAATATCGTAGTACGCCCAATAAGTGTTGGACAGATCATTGTAAGAGGTCAGCTTGCTGATATTCTTTGCAACGTAATCCTTATCGCAGGAACGGCCCAGAACAGCATTGGTGATCTTCACAACTTCTGCGCGGGTAATTGCATTATTAGGACGGAAAGTACCATCAGAGTAACCAGTTACCCAGCCTTTTTCAGCTGCCGAGGTGATGGCTGCGTATGCCCAATGGTCGGTCGGGACATCAGAGAAGGACTTGGTGCCGCCAGACAGCTTGTCAAAGCGAGCTGCGATTGCTGCAAATTCTGCACGAGTAATAGCAGCATTCGGACGGAAGGTGCCATCAGTGTAGCCCTGGAGGATACCTGCATTGGCCAGAGTAGCGATTTCTGTAGAGGCCCAGCTGTTGTGTACATCAGCGAAGTTGTGTATGCTGGTTGTGTATACACTACGAGCATCATCACTGAGTAAGCGGTAGAAGATTGCGGAAACCTCAGCACGGGTGATATTAGCGGTCGGATGAACGCCACCATCCGGATAACCCTTGATGTAAGCGATGTGATCGCCGGTAAGCAGCTTAGCTACCTTAACCTCAAGAGTATGGTTCTCACGGATGTTCTTGAACTCATAGGAGTCCTTCGGGCCCTGGGACTTGCCATCAACGATTACATCAGTAATGGTATAGCCATCGTCAGCCTTGATAACAAAATTCTTGTCGGAGCCGGTCGGAACAGTTACCTTGCCGTTGGAGTCGCCCGCCGGAGTAACAGTAGAGCCTTCATCCTTCTTAACGGTAATGGTGTTGGTAGAGACTCCACCGCCGCCACCGCCGCCACCGCCGCCGGTGGAGCGAACAGTGTAATGTGCGTATACAGTGGTCGGCACATTAGCAGACTTGAGAGCATCCAGAGTTACCTGAGTGCCGCCATTGGCCTCGGTGAACCAACCGTCGAAGTTGTAACCAGACTTGGAAGCGTTCGGCAGAGTGGTGATCTTGCTCAGGCCTACAACATAGGTTTCAGCGTTGTTAGTAGTAACTACGCCGCCGTTTGCGTTAAATGTAACGTTTGCGCTGAACTTCGGAACCAGGACGGTAGGCTCTTCGAGCTTCTTTACGTCGTCAATGTCCAGAATTTCATCCGGCTTGTCCTTCTTTGTCCAGCCATCGAAGGTGTAACCATCCTTCTTGGCTTCAGGCAGCTTATCGATCTCGCTCTGCAGCTCCTTGCGGGGATCTGTGGAGTCATTATCGGTGAACTTGTTGCCATCCGGATCAAAGGTGATCCAGGGCTCCATTACGGCAGTCAGTGTGATACCGTCATCGTCCTTGTAGTCGGTGTACTGCGGCAGCTCGAGGATGATCTCGTTGTCGATCTCTTCCCAGTTTGCTGCTGCTGCCAGCCAGCCATGATACTTAGCATCAGTCTTGGTCGGTACCGGCAGGGTGCCATAAACCGAGTCAAAGTCAACCTTGACAGTCCAGGTGTCTGCATCTGCATCATAAACGCCAGTGCTCTGGTCGAAGGTGTCCGGCATTGCAGAACCCTTCATAACAAACTTAACATTGTACTTTTTGGGTTGCCACTTAGCGTAAACAGTCGTATCCTTAGCCAGCGAAACAAGGTCATTGGCTGTCAGAACATCACCATTGCGGACAAGCGTCCAACCCTTGAAATCGTAGCCCGGGCGAGTAGCCTCAACATCAAACAGACCTTCGTATACCTTATCAAAGGTTTCTTCTGTGTGGTCAATAGAAGTGTCAACCAGCTGTGCACGAGTAGAACCTACTTCATCGTTGAGATCGAAGGTGTACTTGTAAGAGTTTGCAGTATATGTCGCGTATACCGGGATTTCTGCACCGTCAGTCAGGACAGTCGTCCAGCGGTCACCATTCTTGAATACGGAATTCGGGTCGCGCAGATCCAGCATCCAAGAAACGAAGGTGTAACCAGTCAGTACCGGAGTCGGCAGACCAGACAGAATCTCATCATAAGTGATGACCATCTTATTGGGATCTACAGTACCCGGAATGCCCTGCTTGGTAGAACCAGGATTGAATACAAGAGTGTAATGATGCGGAGTGAACTTTGCGTACAGCGGACGAGTTTCCTCGTAGGTGTTCGCAGCGTTCTTAATAATTACGTTGTCGATAGTAACAACTGTATCAGTAGTTACCTGAGTAGTGCCGTCATCGAGGAACCAGCCAACGAAGTTGTAACCCGGCTTGGATGCAGTAGGCATAGTGCCCATTGCCTGGTCGTATGTTACAGTGTGGCTGTCCTGATAACCGCCCGGAACATTGTTGTTTACAGTACCAGTGCCGCCGTTGGACGCCGTAAAGGTAGCGCCATCGCCCGGAACGTAAGTAAGCGTGTAATCACGCGGGGTCCACTTCGGGGTAACCGTGATAGTCTTGTCAGCCTCGACGTACTTGTCAGCCGGAGTGGTAGGAGTGATGTCGTCGCCATTCTTGTCCTTCCAACCGTTGAAATCATAACCCGGCTTGGACGGATCCGGCGGAAGCTGACCCGTAAAGTCACCGCCATAGATGATCTTGCCGCCGTTCGTGTCGCCACCCGGCTCAGTCGGGTTCGGCTTAACGTCAGCAGTCTTGCGATTGTAATACAGCCATACAATGCCGCCATCAAATGCATCATTGTACTCACCATCAACTTCGGTCGAAGCATCGGTCGGCTTGATGGTTACAGTTGCATTGGTGGCATCAGCAGTCATGCCGGTTGCATTGCGGTCGTATGCGTTTGCATAGCCTACATAATTAAAGCCTTCAAAGGTCAGGTCAGAGATGCTGCTGATTGCAAACTGATAATCAGTATCAGTGGTACCAGTCAGTTTGTAAGAGAGCAGAGCGCCGTTATTGTCCTTATATACGGTTTTATACTCAGTGTAGGTGTCTGCTGCGGAGTAAACGCCGGTGTCCGGATCACGAACGAGGTCCTGAACGGCGATCTTGATAGCCCAGTTGGTATCATCACGTGCAATCCAGTGACCCGTCAGATCAGTATTCTCCGCCTTGTTGTAAATGGTCGTAGAGGTTACCAGACGGTCGCCATCATACCAACCACCAAACGCATAACCCGGCATGTGCGGAGTCGGCAAAGTGCCAACCAACGCACCGAACTTGACGTCCTTAGGCGGGAACGTGTCAGGAGATGTTACAGAACCTTCGCCTGCCGAATTAAAATTCAGCTTATATACATTGCGGTCATAGTAAATGTCGAAGATTGCATTGCCGTTGGCCAGAACCTTGCAGTCTGTGTCCGGCTTTGCGGTAAATCCCTCACGATTCCACCAAGTCAGCTCTGCATCTGCCATGGTCTTCAGATCCTGATTGGAAATATCCTTCACAGCATCAGAAGTACCATCGTTCCAATCAGCAGACTGATACAGATAATACTTAACACCATTTACAACCTTAGTTGCAACCGCTTCGGTATAACGTGCATTAGCGCCACCCTCAGCATATTCAACCCAGTGCTTAATAGTGTACTTAGTATCCGTACGAGCCGTCCAATGCGCATACAGTTGACGAGTGGAAACGCCAGTCTGATAACGAGTTGCCGGAGTTACCTGCTCGCCGCCTTCAGCTTCCGTAAACCAACCATCAAAGTCATAGCCTACCATGCTCGCCGTTGCCAGTTCGCCGTAAACATTTGCATCTGCACCCATCTTCTTACTTTCCATTGACAAAGCAGCCGGTGCAGTGGTTGCATCGCCTTCGTTGCCATGGAAAATAATCGTATCGGATACCTGATTGATGCGGTAAGTTACCAGAGCATCAGAAGTAATGCCAGTAATCGTAGAGTTACCAGTGGATGCATCGTAAGTTACATGTCCCGTTGCACCCGCATCAGTTGCGCAGGTAGAAGCCAGAGACTGTCCTTTTAAAGTGGAAAGAGTCAGCTTAGTAAGATCACGCGAAATTACGCGATACTGGCGTTCATAATACAGTACAGCATAATATGTCTTGCCGAAAGTCAAACCAGTAAAGATTGCCACGCCTGTTTCATCAGTGGTTTCCATCGCTACCGGACTGCCCGCATAATCTGCGCTATCATACAGTGCAATTTGTACGCCTGCCGCAGCCGTCCGACCACTGGCAGAATCCTTTACCAGCTTATAAGTAGCAGTAGAACCTTGATAACCCTGTTCAGCAATAACCAGCTTAGAATCAGTCAGGCCCGTAATACTGGATTTCATAGCGTAAAGAGGGCCTTCAGAACGAATGGTAAGAGTGTAATACTTCTCACCGGAAACCTCAAACTTGATGGTATCAGTCAGAGTGTCAACGATTGCATCGTCAACAGTGATCGTAGCCGTACCGTTTGCAAAATCCGGAGCGTAGGTAAATGCAACATCCTTACCGCCAGAGGTTACATGGATTACGTCCTCGGTCGGGATACGATACTCATCCTTGTTAACCTTAATGGTGAAGGACAGATCATCGTCTTCCGGGGTATTCTTCGCTACAGTGTCAGCCGCAGTCAGAACGCCACCAGCCTTGGATACGGACGGCAGAGTATCGTTGATGAAATCTACATCCTCGCCGTTGATATCTTTACCCTCGATGTTGGTCAGGGTACGAACATCTTCAAAGGTTACATCCAGGGTTTTGTAATAAAGGTACAGACCCTCAACGCCCTTATAAGTCATGTGACGGATGTCCCAAGTGCCGCAGTCGTCGTGCCAGCCCGTTTCATCGCCGGTCTTAGTCGGCTTGATGTTGTAGCCATTCGGCAGAGATACCAGGCGATAAGCCTCTTCCGGATCAGCGGAGATACCGATGTTTGCACCGGTGGTCGTACCAGCAATGTCCAGAGTTGCCTCGTCTTCGAGGTACACGTTGTCCTGTGCACCAGAGGTCTTATTGTTGTTAATTGCAACGTCGTCCTTAGCAGTTGCATTTGCGGACTTGCAGATGTACATACCGGAACCCTGCTGGGTAGCCTTATTGCCAGTGATCTGTACATCATCAGAAATATGCAGACCGCCGTAGGACTCATTCTGTGTGTCAGCGTATACGCCGGCGCCATAAGCTGCGGTGTTGTCAGTGATTTCAGCATCATCAGAGATGTTGATCTGGCCGCCGTTGCACACAAAGAGCGCACCGCCGCCAGCGGTTGTTGTGTTACCAGAGATAACAACGCCTGCACCAATGTTCAGAACGCCGTGGTCAGCTGCCAGTGCACCTGCGCCGCCCTGCATAGTGGTTACGTTGTTAACACGGCCGCGTGTTACATTTGTGTTGGTAAGAGTTACAGTACCATTGTTAGCCACGTAGATTACACGGCCATCATAGCTGCCAGCAGAACCGTAAAGATCAACATGGTCGAAGTTTACAGTAGCGCCGTTTGTTACTTTGATAAAACCAGACTCAGTGCCAATCGGGGTAGAACCAGTATACTGAATCTTGTAATTAGAGGAACCATTAGAAGAGAAATTGATAGTCTTAGAACCATCCTCAAACTTAAGTTCCTGCGTTGCGCTGATATCGGACATCAGCACGATGTTGATTTCGTCCTCGTTAGCTGCAGCCTCGATAGCCTTGCCAATGGTCATAAACGGGGTAGCTTCAGAGCCGTCGCCGCGAACATCACTGCCGCCTGCGGAGCTGTTGGCTACATAATAAGTGGTTGCTGCGGCTACGAGGGGAATGCCGTTATCAGCAGTATCCTGTGCCTCAGTTGCCGGGGTGGATACATCGTCGAAAGTATTCTCAGTTTCTTCGTCAGAAGGAACGTCAGGGGTAACTTCCTCCCCTTCCGATGCAGGCTCTTCTGCATCAACCGTGTTATCAGCAGCCTGATCTGCGTTGCCAACATCACTTACTACCACATCATCGCTTACATCGATGGGATCATCGACTGCGAAAGATGCAGGTGCAAGAGAGAAAAGCATTGCAAGTGTCAAGATCAATGAAGTAACACGTTTGAACGATTTTGTCTTCATAGAAAATCCTCCACTTTAGTGTGTAACGAACATTTGTCGGCTTGTTTTATCAAACCGATTGTTGCTAAAATGGATGAGAATGCGGGGACCGATTGAATTGGACCTCTTACGGTCCCCTATCGCATTCTTACCTTTTGAGTTGAGTCGCTATCGCGCAAACGATAGCGGCTCTTCTCTTTTTTCTGCCTTTACTTACTGCGGCAGGACAGTTTCAACGAGCTCAATCCAAACCTCATTGCCGTCAACGTCCTTGGAGTCATGGCCATTGGTCGCTTCCTGAACAGCGAGGTAATACCACGCGGAGGTTGCATTGTCCGGCCACTTCTTCATGGAGTCAAGCAGGCTCTCAGAAGTCAGTTTGTCACGACCGAGTACACGGTTGATGAGAGTCATAGACTCTGCACGGGTAATCGCCTGGTTCGGACGGAAGGTGCCGTCCGAATAACCGGTTACCCAACCACGGCCACTTGCGCGACCAATCAGTTCAGCGGCCCAATGACCATCAAGGTCAGTATAGAAGCCCTTCGCATCATCCGTAGAAGTGTCGAAACGAGCTGCAATCGCTGCAAATTCGGCTCTGGTGATAGTATCATTAGGACGGAACGTGCCCTGCGGATCACCGGTAATAATACCAGCGTTTGCAAGGGTTGCTACAGCCTTGGCATACCATGCGTTTGCTGCTACATCAGAGAAGTTGTGTATACTCGTTGTGTAAGCGGTACGAGCATCATCATTGAGTAAGCGATAGAAGATCATTGCGACCTCAGCACGGGTGATAGATGCACCTGGCTTTACAGAGCCGTCCGGATAACCGCCAACATAAGCAATGTGCTTATCAGTGAGCATAGTTTTCAACTGAGTGATAACCTTCAGCGTATGGTTTGCATTAACCTTCTTAAAGCTATATTCAGTTACAGCTCCTACAGATTTTCCATCAACCAGCACATCTTTGACGATATACTTTTCATCGAGCTTGATGGATACATTCAGGTCATCGCCCTTTTTGACAGATACATCACCGTTAGGCAGGATAGTCGCACCTTCAGCAGTGTCAATGGCAATAATGTAATCGCCATTAGGTGCAGGAGCAACTGCACCACCGCCGCCAGCAGAGCCTCCACCACCAGCGCCGCCACCGGAAGTACCGCCGCCACCAGAAGTTCCAGAGTCTACCTTGGACCAGTGCGCGTAGACAGTAGTCGTGATCGGCATATCCGTGATGTCAGCCATGGAGATCTGAGTGCCGCCAGTTGCCTCGGTGAACCAGCCATTAAAGGTATAGCCAGAACGTGTTGCGGTCGGGAGATTGCTGATCTTGGACTTCTCAACAGTGTAAACGGAAGAACCAGAAGAACCATTTACGCTGCCGCCGTTTGCGTTGAAGTTGATCTCGATAACTCCGATCGGATGCTTTTCGGGCTTGCCGTCTCCGTCGGTATCCTTCTCGTACCAGTCATCGCGGGTGCCAGGAATACCGTCTTCGCCAACCCAAACTTTCTCATCTTCGCCGTCGTTATCGACGTCCTTGTCATACCAATCGTCCGGCGTGCCCGGCTTGGTGTCTTCGCCGACATGGATGATCTCATCCTTGCCATCGCCGTCGATATCCTTGCCGTACCAGTCGTCCTTGGTACCCGGTACGCCATCCTCGCCTGCGTAAATCTTATCATCTACGCCGTCCTTATCAGGATCGGACAGATAATAATCATCGTCAGTTCCGGGGATGCGGTCCTCACCTACCCAAACGGTTTCGTCCTTACCATCGTGATCTACATCGTAGTCATAATGGTCGTCCTTGGTGCCCGGCTTGCCATCGTCGCCGGCATAGATCTTTTCGTCCTTGCCGTCCTTGTCGATATCAGTAGGATACCAATCGTCCGAGGTGTCAAACTTGTCGTCATCGCCAGCATAGATGGTTTCGTCCTTGCCGTCACCATTTACATCATCTACATACTTCAAGGTGATAACCAGAACAGCATCGTCCTGAGAAGCGGTGATGTGCAGCGGATTAGATTCGTTCGTACCATACTTGTGAGTGTACTCAGCTACAATCTCGTAGCGGCCCTTATCCATCTCGCCAGTGTCAAACTTGCCGTCTGCATCAGCAGTGATGGTAAAGGTCTTGCCACTATCCATGTTGCGGATAGTGATTACAGAACCAGCAAGCGGACGCTTGTGGTCAGTTACCACAACGCCAGTTACCTGTACCTTGTCGGTGTCCGGCTTCGGGTCCGGGGTCGGATTCGGATCGGGATCCGGCTTGTCCGGATTGGTGCTGCCAGAGTTGGAGGCATCAACGTTGTAGTCGCGGTGGTCATCGCCAACCTCAACGGTTACGATGTACTTACCCGGCTTCAGATTTGGGAACTCATAATAACCATCGGAATTGGTGGTAGTACGCTGCAGCTCGTTGCCGTCAGCATCCTTGAGGATTACATCTACACCGTCGATAACATTATCGTCGGTGTCGTGTACGTAACCAGAAATCGTAATGTCGTCAGATACCAGATCTGGCTTAATCAGATCGTCAGGATCATTCGTGTAGGAACCATCCGTAACAACATCATAATGTGCCGGATAGGTGATTTTTACAGTGTAATCGCCGCCATCCGGAACCTCAAAGCTGTACTTGCCGTCAGCCTTTGTGGTCATATTCCACTCGCCGCCCGGACCAGCTACAGTAACAGTTGCACCCTCTACCGGGTGGCCGTTAATATCGGTAACAGTACCTTCGATTACAGAATTGCTCGGATCAACAGTAGTCTTGACGGTCGTGGTCTTGGAGCTATCCTCAGCAGGGATAATCTCTACCTCGTAATTGCCCGGCTTCAGGTTGGTGAACTCATAGTAGCCGGTTGCGTCAGTCTTTACGGTTGCGATGAGCACATGCTCGTCATCGTACAGATTTACGACAGCGCCTACATACGGGTTGCCACCCTCGTCCTTAGCGTAGCCAGTGATCTCGTAGGTACCAACAGTGGTGCTTACCGTAGTGGTCAGCTCGTAGTTGGTTTCGACGCGGTATCGACCATCGTCAAGCTCCGTAAACTCATAATAACCGTTCTTGTCCGAGGTGGTAGTCTTGATAACATCCCACTCTTCGGTTTCCGGGTTATACTTAAGCAGCTTAGCCGTTGCACCTTCTACTGCTTCGCCATCCGGAGTGTAAACGTAGCCGTTAATAGCATTGGAATGTGCTTCCGATACCGGCGGCTCATTTTTAATTCCGGTCAGCTCGACAACCAGCTTAACGGTCGTTGCCTTGGAGATAGTTACGGTCTTAGTCTCGGAAGTACGGTTGCCAATCGCTGCAACAAAGTCGTATTTGCCGCCGGCAATCTGAAGAGTTGCCTCGCCAGAAGCGTTGGTCTTTACGTTACCATCGCTTGCACCGGTGTAAGATACGGTTGCATCAGCAATCGGATTGTTGTTGGTATCAACTACAACAACCTGTACCTCGTAAGAGAGGGTTACAGCCAGCACGATGTCGGTCTTGTCCTCGCCATCAAGATGGATAGTGGTCTCGCCGTTAGTCTCGTAGCTGTAACCATTCGGACTCTCAACGACAGCAGTCAGATAGTAAGTGCCATCCGGCAGATCGTCAAAACGGAATTCACCATGATCGTTGGTAGAAGTTTCGAGGGTCTTGGTCTTATCGTTGCCGTACTTGATAGTAACAACAGCGTTAGCCAGTCGGTTGCCCTCGTTGTCAGTAACTACACCAGAAGCGGTGCGGTCACCAGACGGAATTTCAGAACCAGAAGACTTGAGAGTCAGATCCTGAGTGGTATCGCCCTTAACATTGACAGTAACAGTATCGGACTGCTTGCCTGCTGCGGTTGCGTACAGGCTGTACTCACCAAGCAGATCAGCGTTCAGCACGATCTTGTACTTACCCTTGTTATCGGTGTATACCTTGCCCGACTTAGCGCCAGTATAATGTACAATACCATCAGCAACTACGCTGCCGTCAGTATCATAAACAATACCAGTGATAGTAATCGGGGTCTTGAGTTTGAGAGTCAGCGGCATGTCGCTAGATACGGTGTAATCCGCCTCAGCAGACTGGCCGTTGTCCTTGACAACAACATGGAAGTCATCCGGGAACGACGGAACGGTGAACGTACCGTCCGGACCGGTCTTGCCCTCATAATACGGAGTGCCGTCCTTCAGGGTTACAGTTACATCAGCGCCTTCGATCGGAGTGTTGTCGCCCTCGCGGACAACAGAACCCGAAACAGTAAAGCGGTTGATAATAAAGTCTACACCGGTTACATCAGCACCAGCTACCTTAACAGGTACGCTTGCAGTTGCCGGATAGATGTGGGAGCCATCAAACTCAAAGTTTGCGGATGCCGTATACTCGCCATCCATAACACCCATCGTCCAATTACCATCCTTGTCAGTCTGCACGCCGTATGCCTTATCAGGATCGGAGTTGAGCTTGAGGACTACAGTTGCGTTGGAAACGGGCTTGCCGTCCTGGTCAGTTACCTTACCAGATACGGTCTGTGCATTGATGTTCCAAGACCAAACATCGCCCGGAGTAATACCAGACGGATAAGACTTGCCATAGCTGTCTGTATCCCGAGTGGTCTTGTCCAGCAGCTGAGTGCCGGATACCGGATACTCAATCTTGATCTTGTAATTGTCTGCCGGGATGTTCGCGTAAGAGAACTTACCATTAGTGATAACAGTCTGCTCACCTACCTGCTGATTCTTGCTGTTAAGCAGGGTTACAACAGCGCCCCGCATCGGGTTACCGTTCTTGTCTACAACGTTGCCGCTTACGGTTACATTGTAGGTTACCTTAACTACGTTGTCAGGAGCGTCGATGTAGTAAGTGGTCTTGGTGTCACCCTTGGTCAGCTCGAGGCGATAAGTGCCTGCATTCAGACCGGAAATGGAATACTGAGACCCCGCTTCTACATTAGCTGCTACCTTAACAACCTTTGTCGTGGTGTTGTACAGAATACCAGAGTCGTAGCCTCCCGGCTCAGAACCGGAAATCGTGTACTTGCCATTAACTTCAGATACCTGCGGTTCATACTCCTGGTAGCCGACAGATACATAATGGGTTGCATAGATTGCGCCGTTGCGGTACATTGCGATGCGATAGGTGCCCGCCTCAGTTACCTTAATAGCGTAATCGCCCTTGCTGTTAGTCAAGGTTGCAGTTACCAGATTGAAGTTGTCGCCGGATTGCTTATAAAGTGCAACGGTAGCAGCTTCCTGAGCTACGCCATCAATGGAGTAGTTACCGGAGATAGTGTAATCGGTGAGTGTAGTGTAGTTATCATCCGGGTCACCTGCGGTAAGATACTGAGTCTGCTTATTAACAGTCGTGATCTTTACGCGGTAGGTAATGCCAGAGGAAACCGTGAAGTTATACGCCCCGTTCGGATCGGTGTATGCGACATCGACGATATCGCCGTCCGGATTGAGGATTTCAACGAGAGCAGAAGTCTGCTTGCCGTTTTCATCGAGAACCACACCGCGAATGGTCGAAGTATTCAGGGCGAAAGAGCGGTCAAAATACTGCGTTGCTGCGGTGTAAGTACCCTTCTCATAATCGCTATCGGAGATAGTGAAATGGAGAACACGAGATGCATTTGCGCTGTGAGAGAATACGCCGATATAGCTGCCGGCTGCCAGTCCGTCAACCGTCCAATGACCATTGGCGTCGGTAGTGGTGTTGCCAATCAGGGTATTGCCGTCAGCACTGTAGATGTAAGCATCTACGCCTTCTACCGGATCAGTAGTGTGAACACCATTATCGGAGTAGTATACGTTGCCGTCTACTACACACGGTTCCGGCGTCGGGTCCGGATCCGGAGTCGGATCTACAGGATCAACAGGATCAACAGGATCAACCTGCTTATTAACCTGCTTTACGATGTCCTTCCAAGAAACGTCCGCGCCGCTTACAACAAAGTTGAGTTTGTCGGCCTTGGCATCGGTGTCATCGTAAGTGTAGGTGCTTCCATTGTAATTGAATACAACGTTGACTAGGTAAGTGCCATCGGACAGCTTGTCGAAGCTGTAAGAACCATCGGTCTTAGTGGTCGTCATTCCGACATACTGAGCACTTTCCTGACCGTCAACTACCTTATACAGCAATACCACGCTGCCTTCCGGCACCGGAGTTTTGGTTGCTGCATTGGTCTTGTCAGTCTGGTAATACGCCTTGCCGGATGCGGTGTAGCGATACAGATCGCTGTCAGCGGTGGAGTCGCGGTTTACAATGATGTCAGCGTCATTCTGGTCGCACAGATTGAGTTTAATACCAACACTGCCTGCGTAAGTGTAGTCGCCGTACTGATAAGTTGCGCGTACAGTCAGGAGTCCCTGCGGGATATTCTTGATCTCATAAGCGCCATTTGCATCAGTAGTAGTGCTGCCTACAGCGGTATAAGTCTTGGTAGACTCGTCATACAAGTATGCGGTTACCGGTACATTTGCCAGTTTGAATTCGTCGCTGGTATTGTACAGGTAATATACCGTGCCTCGTACATCATAATAGGTGTGGCTGATAGTGGTGCTCGGCTCATACTGCTTCGAGAAGTCGTATGTCTGCGTGTAACCATCATTCAGCAGTGCGGTCAGCGGATCCGAGAAAACAGAGATGGTATATACGTTGGTGTCGCCTTCGTTTTCATGAACGTAGACATCGTTCCAGGTATAGCTTGCGTAGGTGGCAAGGCTTCCATCTTCCTGCTCGTAACCCAAACCCGGGATCTTGACCGGCTCACCATAAGGCTGTCCGTTCACGAGAAGCTGCATATAAACGTCAGTGCGTTCGATCTGATACCAGCTCTTAACCAGATCTCCATACTGGCTGTCGTACTGATAATGTGCCTCGGACTTATCGTCCCAAATTACCTTACCAGTTACAGACGTGGTTGCCGGGTCATGAGTAAGTGTGATGTTAAGACCAGATGCATCCGTGGTTGCATCATAGCCGTTCGGAACGTCAACAAGTTTTACAGTGTACTCAATGGGCTTACCATTATCGTAAACGTCCTGTTTCTCCCAGTTGGTATTCCAGGTGCTGTCGGTAGAACCGCCGGTCAAAGTCTTCGGCTCGCCAGCAGCCTTGCCGTTTGCGTAAAGCTGAACCTTTACGGACTCCGGACGCTTGCCATCACGGTTTGCATCGTCGGTCCACATGATCTCAGCATAAACGGTCTTTGTTTCCTTATTGCGAGTGATTGTGGTTTCCCAGTCGTACTGACCAGTCAGGTCATTCAGACCGCCGTCGCTCTTGCCCCACTCAGTTGTGGACAGATAGTACCAGGTATCAGACTCAACAGAAGAGCCATCCTTGGTTGCAGCTGCCTGATAACCTTCGTCAAGCATTGCTGCTGCGGTGTCATCAGACCAGCGGAACGAGTAGTTAACCGGGATAGTAGTGCCAGTGGTGCGCCATACCGGGAGATCCTTGATAGATCCAGTCCATGTATTGCCCGTACCGGTCAGGGCTACAGAACCAACCTTCGTGCCATCGCCGTAAACATCAACGGTAACAGCAGACGGACGAACTGCATCATCATTGTCAGAGTCGTTCCAATTCAGAGTGAAGTTGAAACCAACAGACTGGGTCATGGTGATTGTGCAGTAATCACGGTGGTTGGATGTGTTAGAGGTGTACTTATTAACATCTGCGATTTCCGCCGTCCAAACAACCGCATGGCCATTAAGATAGGTCGGCAGACCCGTGAAGGAATAAGTCCAAGAGTTTGTGTTGTCCTTAACTGCGTTAGTCTTAGTAAGGTGGATGGTCTTATACTCAACGCCATTAGCCAGCAGCTTAACATCTACGCCGTTGGTATTCGGACGATAGTTCCAAGCGTTGTTGTTATCCATCCAGCTCAGATTGATTGTGAAGTCCTGCTGAGCCTCACCTACATCGTCACTGTAGTTCTTATGAGTGAGGTTGATATCCAGGCCGTTGTCTTCACCGTCCACCTTGTTGTACCAAGCAGCAATGCCGGTGGTACGAGCAGAAGCATAGTAGAAGATTTCGTTAGCCACGCCATCATAGATGGAGTTCTGCTTCAGACCGGAAATCGTGTAGGTCCAGCAAGAAGAACCATCGCTGCCCCACTCGGACACTTCAACAGTACCCACTTCCGCACCGGAGGCATCAGTTACCTTGCCAGTAACGCTATCCAGCTTGTAAGTGCCTACTACACCCTTCTGTGCATCGGAACGCACATCAATGGTGAGGTCGCTCGGGCGGTTTCCACGCTGATTATTAGCGTCAAACCAGTAAACATGGCCAGTTTCAGTGCCTGTTGCAGCAGCCTTCTTCAAGGTCACTACGATCTGGTTTGTCTGAACGTTGGTTTCGGACAGTTCGATATCCTTAGAGGTTACGATCTGATAATCCGTTGCACCAAACTCAGAGTCCAGAGATACGGTTGCGTTGTACTTGATCTTGTTGCCGTCGGTGGAGTAAACCGGAAGCTGCGGGAAAGACCACTTCACGCCGTCTACATCAAAGTATACAGTGTGCTTGTAGTCAGCACCGTCAACCGGCACACCATCAGCGGTCAGAACCAGGTACAGAGCTTCCGGGCGTACACCGTCCGCATTGTTATTGTCATCAAAACGGAAAGATACGCTCATGTCAGCCTTAGCCGACTTGTACGACAGGTACAGGTTCATGCCTGCAGTCATAGCAGAATACGTCTTACCTGTATTATCGTTCAGCTTAATCGTATAATCGATGAGCTTACCATTCTTGTACTCGTCAAGGCCGGCAAAGTTGGCAACCCAAATGTTCGAATTTTCAGCGTCTGCATTATCAGCGGTCAGAGTAGCAGTCTTGCCTACTACCTTTTCGCCGTCAGCGTAAAGCTGAACTTCGATGGAGTTAGGACGCTTGCCGTTGCTGTTGTTGTCGTCATCCCAGTATACCTTAGCCGTGATGCCCTTGGTCTGGGCACTGTGAGAAAGGTCAATCTGGATGTCGTGCGGATCAATGGTAGTCGTACTCTCGGGGGTGTAGGTTACTTCGTAGCCATCCGGAGTAGTTACCTTAATCGTGTAAACTACCGGTGTGCCAGTTGCGCCCTTATTATTATAGTAAGATGCGACATCCTGCCAGGTCTGAGTCCAATCGTTGTCCGAATTAAACTCGAGAGTCTGACCGGTAGCCTTGCCATTGGCATAAAGCTCGCCAACGACCTTTGCCGGGCGAATGTTATCGTTGTTATCGTTATCCAGCCAGTTGATATGGCCGGTAACATAACCTACGGACGGCGTGTAGTACAGATGGACGTTGCTGCCTTCCATACTTACGGTATAGCCATACGTATCTTTAAGGTTGCTTCTAAAATCATCAGAAACATCTGCCAGATAAGTAATCTGCTTGCCGCCTTCACTCAGCGGAAGATTCGTGATCTTGTACGTCCACGAACCGTCGTTTCCAGCTGTAACAGTGTAGGTCTTGACAAAAGTCTTCACTCCGTCAACCTGCTTGTACAGATCAACCTGGATGGACGACGGACGCTTGCCGTCACGGTTCTGATCATCGTGCCAGCTTGCGTACAGATATACTGTGCCCTGGTCAGTGCTGTGTGTCAGCTTGACGTAGGCTTTTGCAGAGTCAGACAGTTCTGCGGTGGTGTTGCCGTTTGCATCCATATAAGATGCTGTGTAGCGAACAACTTCTTCTTCCTGGCCATTAGCCATGGAAATGTAAGTGCCGTAAATGGAGTCCTTAACAGCCTCTTCTACGGAAGCAGTATAGAGAATTTCCTTACCTTCTTCACCATCACGATAAACCGGGAGATTCTCAAAGGTGTAGTTCCAAGTATCAGCCGTCTTGTCGCCGCTCAGAATGTGCTGATAAGCAGCGCCTTCCATCTTCTGACCATCAGCGTAAAGCTGAAGGATTACAGTTGCCGGACGGATGTTATCATTATTCTGGGAGTCAGCCCACTCCACAGTTACAGGAACAGATTTAGTGTTGCGATTGTGCGATACCTTGATGTCGAGCTCGCTTGCGGTCCAAGAGTAACCGTTGGCGCCTTCAGCAATGTGAGCATTAAGATCAGAGATAATCTCGGCCTTGTAGATGATTCCCTCGCCACCATTGAACTTTTTCACATCTTGGAATGTGTAAGTCCAAAGGTCGAGCTCCTTACCACCGTTAATAGTTGCCGTACCCACATCAACAGTTTCCCAGCGATAGGTTTTTGCATTCCACTGATAAGCGGTCAGTTTGATATCTACCGTTTCCGGACGAGAGTCATCGCGGTTGCTCTCATCGTCCCAATATACAGAAACGGTCTTATCAACCAGTTCAACATCACGAGAGATAATAGCACCGTTTTCATCACCTGTCGGTTCATTAGCGCTATTAAGATACTTAGTAGTATAGTTGTTCAAATTGAACTTAGTTACCTGGTCATCATTAGTAACTGTTGTAGTATAGGTGATTGCCTGACCCTTCAGATACTTCTGATAATTTCTCCAGGTATACGTCCACACGTTGCCGTCATCGGAAACCGTGCAGACAGCCGGGTTTGCGCTTACAACGCCAGTACCGGAATTGTGACCCAGAAGGTCCTTTACTCTCTGGCCGTTAGCATACAGGTTCAACGTTACCGCACGCGGACGAACGCCATCATTGTTGCTGTCATCGTCCCACTGGACGGAAAACTTCACATCATCGCCGGTTGTAATCAGACTATGATCTAATTTGATATAGCTGGTGTACAGAGCAACGTAGTTATTGATAGCGTAGGTATACTTGGTGGAAACTGCATCATCGTAGCGAGATGCAGTAGAACCTTCAATCGTGCCAGAGGTAGCTGCGGTGTCGTCAATCGAGCGATAGATCGACTCTGCATCGTTATAACCGAGGAATACCAGCTTGTAGGTAATCTTATCGGTGGATGCATTCGCAGTAGTAATCGGCAGTTCCGTGAAGGTGAAAGACTGCTCATCCTTACCATCATACGTCAAGGTCTGCTGACGTACCAGCTGATTGGTGACCGATGATACCAGGCCGATCGTTACACTCTTCGGACGGCAGCCATCGTTGTCCTGCAGGTCATTCCACTTGACGGTTGCCGTATAAGATGTGTGCTGCTCATTCCAGATTGCATACAGATCGAGTGTCCAGTAGCCATCTTTCTGCGGTGTAATTTCCGGATCGGCGAGTTTCAGATCATCACTTACCTGTACCTTGCTGCCCGGAGTCTTAGTCCAGCCGCCGAAAAACTGACCGGTGGTGTCCTGCATTTCAGACATCAGATGCAGAACCTCATCATAGTCATATGTCTGTGTACCTACCAGACCGGTACCCTCTCTGGTGTCATAGTAATTTACATGCACCTTCTGAGGTACCCATTTAGCATAGTAGGTTACATTGCCCTTAACGATGGTATCGGCCGACACCGGAGAAGAACAATTTTGATCGGCATACCAACCCTCGAAATCATAGCCAGTACGAGTCGGCGTCGGTGCTTTGGTCAGATCCAGCTTTTCGTCATACTGCTGATCGCTGCTGCCGCCACCGGTGCCGCCGTTTGCATTCCATGTGATCTTGCAATCATCCGGAACCCAAATGGCATAAAGAGTATTCTTGCTGCCCTTTTTCGGCTGGTACGCTTCCGGATTGATAACCGCGCCATTGTAGGTTGTGCTCCAGCCCTTAAATGTGTATCCGTCACGATGAGGATCGTCAGGGAACTGGAACTGCAGCTGCACGTAGAAAGTCTTGGTTTCGCCATCGACCTTTGCCGTCCATTCAAAACGGCCTGCAGTAGAATAAGCAGTTGTCACGCCTGTGCCCGGCAGGTTGTAATCAAAATATACAACGTACATATCGCCTTCGCCCACTTCGGGAATCGGCGGATCAACTGTTTCGACTCGCCAATGAGCGTAATAGACAACATACTTATTATCCGGAACTTCTACTGTATCTCCGATTTTATTACCGCCTGTCGGCGCATCGTACCAGCCTTCAAAAACGTATGATACGTTGCCTACATTACTGGGCTGGATATTTGTTGGCGGTGAAACCTTTGTGCCGCTTTCTTTACGATACGACACCTCGGCGTTGCTGCCAGGCATATTCCAATCAAAGATGACAGTACCCATTTCCGGATCTTCTTCATGCTTCTGACCTGGCGTCGGCAGCTCATTATCCGATTTGAACTGGAACATAGTGATATTCGCCCAGTTAACCAGACGATACGGTTCATTATCCATGTAACCGCCATTAACTTTATCGTTTACAAAAGCATCGACCCATCTTTTAGGAATACGTACCTGTGCATCGTAATAGGTACCTGTACTATCGTTAAAAGACTCTACATAGCGAATAGAATACGGGGACGGCGGATACTCACCGAAAGATGATTCTGTCGAAGACCCATCTTTACGATAACTACTTTGTTTTACAAAAGCCTGCCACGCATCTGCACCGTAGCCGATATAAAAACTTGAACCACCAGACTGATTACCAGCCCAATACGAGCTTTTTTCATTTTCGTTGGTTATCACGTCTTTATTAAACGGTTTAGTTTCTTTATCTTGATAGGTAAAGGTTGCGCCCTTCCACTCAGGAACCGTGCTGTCCGGCATTACTCGGTTATGAAACTCACAATACAAGCGCAAGAAACCTACACCGCTCTGATAGTCCCCGTAATAGCCTTTATCATCTACATAGTCCGAATTATCAGGGATTTGTCCCTTTGAACTTTCAACCGGCTTTACTACATAGTATTCCTCTCCGGTATTCTTATCCGTATAAACAAAGGTATCTACCCATGATTTAGCCGAACCCATGTTTTGAAATTTAACCGTTGCATCTTTTTGCCCTGCAGCTGGGCTTGTAATACGAAGTGCAAAGCCTGGTTGCGACAGCAACCAAATATAACGATATTCTTTTTTTGTCGTATCACTTTCGGTATCATCTGTCGCGCCAGCAACTGCCGGAAACATGGAAAACATACAGCAAATTGCCATAAACAGCGCTACAAAACGCTTTATAAAACTTTTTTTCTTGTATGATATATTCACAATAAAACACTCCTTTCCCTCCAAAAGAGATAATTGACGTCACACTGAGTTAATTTTACGGAGCAGTGTCTCCTTTTTTCAGTCATTTAATTTACTCACATCCTCATATGCAATATCTCTATCACAATGTCTTACGACATGTGCTATAAAAAAGCAGCTTGAACCCTGTCTTTTACAGTGTTCAAGCCGCTTTTACTATTCACTTGTATACGGAAACCATATTATGTACCCGGTTTCACGTAAGTCATGTTTAATCTCATTGTAGTCGGACGGTTCTCTCTCACATCACTTGCTGTGATTGGATTCGAGTTAACTTCGTACGTCTTGCCATTGATAACCGTTCTTCTACCTCCCGATTCCGTAATAGCACCATCTACACTCAAAACCTCCTCACCTGCCAACGTCTTTTCGTACAGACTTTTAGGCATTTTCAGTTCAAAAGAGCCTTTTCCCGAATCAATGTAGACCATTGTAACAGGCCACCATCTTTCCGAGTTCACGCGCTTGTCTGCAACCGTAATTTCCATTGGGAAACCACACAGAATATCTTCTTCCTGCGTTTGTCCGCAATACGTGTAGTAGTGAATGGTTTTGGTGATAATCTCTTCGCCACAGGTATCCAGCAAGTTCTGATATGCTGCGCTGTATTTACCATAGGAAGGGAAGAAGCAATATGTCGGTGTTCCGGATGGCCACAGATTAACACTCCGAATACCGGGATCACCTGCCTGACGGTAATCTTGCGCGATTTCATATTCTTCAGTGTCATCAGTCGATACTGAAGAATCGCCCGGAGCTGATGGTTCTGCAGGCTGATCCGTAACATCCTGCTTATCATCTGTCTGATTGGTCAGAATATCAACACGCTTGGTTGTACCGTCCCACTCAATGTCGATGCCCATCGAATCTGCGATGTCACGCAACATATAGTAGTTGTTCTCGTTGATGGTATACCCTTTGTAGTTTTCCAGAGCTCCATCTTTATATACTACGGCGTTGGAGGCCTTAGCTTCCTGCTTGCCCGCATCGATTGCCGCCAGCTCACCGCCTACGGCGGTATATGCCTTGCTTGTTGTCAAATCGATACGCTTGGCTACATTGTTCCAAGACACTTCAAACTCCTTATTCGTTCCAGCCAGGATCTTTGCCAGATCGCGCAGCTTGAAATAGTTATTGCCGTCGATCGCATATCCCTCAACTGCTACCGGCAGTCCATTAAGGTAAATGCTATGCGTAGACGGTGCAGCATTAACCGCACCTGCTGCTGTTACCATAGCTACAAGCACAGTTCCCGCAATGAGGACGTTCTTTTTCATAGTCTTACCCCTTTCTTTGTGCTATTGCCACCGCTGCAGTGCATTGGCAGCTTTTTCACGTTCTCGGTTTGATTTCATACAACAAAGGCACAAAAACGTACTCAATATTCCAGAAATCACATAAATAATTGCTATAATCATATAGATTTCTCCTGATTATCCTTGGTCCTTTGTTATAGGAATTATATCATGCGATATGTCCAACAAAAAGGACTTCGACAGAATTTGTCGAAAATTCCTATACTGTAAAAGCGTCTTTCCCGCCAGTTCAAACACCGGCAGAGCACCATATGACAAACCACCGTTTGTTTTTATCAAGGTACAGTCAGCCCATCAGATTATTCGTCTGCTTTTGGAGTAAACATCTTCAGCACGTTGGCCAGACACGGTTTACATAAAAAGCGAGTTTCACTGACTTGCTTAAGTCGCTTCAAAGAGCCACAGATCGCACAATATGGCCGCGTCTTGCGAGCAATGACGATTTCTTCGTTATCCATCACGCAAGCCGTAAGCGTAATTTCTTCGCCATCATGCCAATTAAATTGGGTTCGGATCTCTTTGGGAATAACAATTCTCCCCAAGGTATCAATTCTCCGAGTGATACCTACATCATTCGTTTCATCCACTGCTGTTTCTTTCTCCATTCTTTTCTGTATGCTTTTCTGTATGATGATAAAGACTACCTCTCTTGAGCTAGAGCCTTATCTTCTTGCTGTTTCTCTACAGCTTGTGCAGCCTTAAATTGATCTGCCATCCGTGGCGGTTCGCCGCTTTTGGCCGCCGCAGCCTTATCCACGTTACTGAGATCAGTTGTCCGGTTCAGATCTGTTTTTTTTTCAGTCTGGTGCTTGTACTCCATAACCATTGTTTCTCGAGATTTTTTCATATACTGAGGCGTCATAGTGACAATTTTGGAGTAATCCACCTCGCCGGTTTTGGCGTTTGCAACTGTTTTGAACGGCATATTAAGGAACATTCCTTTTTCACCAGCCAATAACTGAATGCCGGTGATCACAAAATCACCTACAGTAACAGAACCCAGGCCTCGAAGATTCGGCTTACGTTCATCCGTATACGGTGTTATTCGTGTCTGCACGGCCAACTGATCCGGTATACGGCCAACTGTCTGAGATGTCGAACCACCTTCCGGATAGTAAGTATCCAAAATCGCTGCATGCAGCGTTTCCCTGGCCTCCGCAGTACGTGGAAATACAATATCCTTGTATTCTATCTTTCCTTCCGCATTTTTGTGCGGTCTGGACGGCAATGACACAAACAATCCTTTACTGCCTTCGATGATACGAATACCATGAATTTGTACGGCGTCATTGACTGTCACATCAACAAATGCCCTTATATTGCTGTCTGGAAATGAAACAGGCCTACAAGAAATTTCGTATTTGTTCTTAGGTTGTGCTTCTTTCTCTGGTGTCGGTGATTCTTCCCGCTGTGTTGCCTGCACTTTGGGTAAAACCTGACCAGTTTTCAGATCAATCGGATTATCGTATATACTCAAAGCAGCCGTATTGTAATCAGCATCAAAAACAGCATCCAAAATAGGATATTGTCCTGACAGATCAAGCGAATACTGATACTGCATCTCACCATTAACCCCAACATTAGGGTTAATTTTCTCGAACATTTGAAGTTCCGAGCGTATCAACTGTGATAGATTCTGATAATCTCCCAGACGATCGGCGTATGTCTTCAGCAGTTCCATAATCCCGCCTGCTTTAACTGCTACACGCAGGTACTTATCAAGTTGTCCGGACGAGAACATGACTTGCCCCAGTTCGGCCGGATCCAAATGATCGTTGTCCCATGTCGTTTCCTCAATATCACGAGAAAACTGTGAGTATGCAGCTTCTTTTTGCCAATCAGGTAAACTCTTAAACTCTGGAAGAATATTAGATACCGTAATCACAAATTCATGCTTTCCCATTACACTATTTGCTTCCACGGTCATTCTCCTTTCGATTTTAGTGTTCCAAATCGTAAAGCCATAATTTTGTCAAATGCATTTGCCATTACATCTGACATACGCTCAATCTTGCCATTTGAACATAAATAGCTTTACAGACTACCTATTATCGGTTCCTCGATCCTTCTCTCGGTTTTGATCGTGTTCCTGCTCTGGAGTTTTGCCGTGCTCCTGAGCCTGTCGATCCTGTTCCTGCTGTTCCTTTGCCCGCTCAAACTGATCGATCATGCGCTCAGCACGTGCAGCAGTCTTGACAACTTTCGCCAGCGTAGCCTTGATCGTTGCCAAGTCTTTTCCGCGAAAATGGAGCGTATATGTACCTTTTTCTGGATCTTTCTCGTATGCAAAGTCTAAATGATACCGATTCTTCATCATGGACCGTATACCACGCCAGTCCTCCGGATCGATTTCATCCAGGATTTCATTCTTTTGAGCAGACTCATAAAAGTGCTTTACAGACTGCTCACCAGTATGGATGCTCTTATTGTGGTGCTCCGATGCGATCTGAAAAATTCTAAGCAGTGCACCAAAAGTCATCTTCGAGCCATCGTATACCACATCTAATGTTTCTGCCGACAGGTCTTCTCTCATCTTTACAACCTCCTTTTTTCCGTTTATTAGTCCAAAAATTCGTTGGAAGTTTTTTCTTCCTAAACCGTTCCGTAAATCGATCGGTTTATAGACGTACATCTGTTTGCAAGGTATAATTATTACTGTTCAAATTTTATAAATTAGGCGGTAAAACAAATGACCTCAAATCCCCCCAAAGCAAATGTTATATACGGATATGCTCGCGTATCCACCGAAGAGCAATCTCTGCAACTGCAATTAGATGAACTGCATAAGCACGGTGTCGATAACATCGTCCTCGAAAAGGATGGCGGCAGCAAAGACAGACCCAAACTAAAAAAACTAATTGCCTCCCTGCAGGAAGGTGATACATTGGTCGTATGGCGCTTGGACCGTCTTTGCCGGAATGCTGCTGAATTATTGAAACTTGCGGAAGATTTTTATAAGCTGGGAGTGCATTTGGTATGCCTCAAAGAAGGTTTCGATATCTCAACAGCTTCCGGTCGCTTGGTCTTCGGCATTCTCGCAGTCATCGCACAATATGAACGTGAAAGCATCATCCAAAGAACCAAAGCCGGTCTTGACGCTACTCGTAATCACGGTGTCCGTGTCGGTCGGCCCGCTGTAAACAAACAAAAGCTGGATCGTGCGATCCAGCTTTACAAAGGAGGTGAACTCAGCGTCCAAGAAATCAGTGTGATTGTCGGCATTAGTCGTTCTACATTATATAAGTACATTAAAGACCTGAAGGAAAAGGAGGACGCCAATGAAAACAGCTGCGAATGATGTTTCCCAGTTATTTGACCTTTTGCACCAAAACGTACAATCGTTTTTACAAAGCGACAAATATCGACAATATTTAACTACCATGTCCCGGTTTCACCGGTATAGCGCACGTAATTCGTTGTTAATCTTACTACAAAATCCAGATGCATCTTATGTTGCTGGCTTTCAGCACTGGAAAAATGCGTTTCAGCGTTTTGTACGCAAGGGCGAACATGGTATTCAGATTATTGGATACCGCCCTCAGAAAATCAGTGTGAAGGAAAACGTGCACGATATGCACGGCAACATCATCTATGGTGCAGATGGACAACCTCAGACACGAGTTGCAACTCGGATTATCCCTCGTTACTATCCCTGCTATGTGTTTGACGTTAGTCAGACTGACGGTAAGCCGTTACCTGAACTCGCACCAGAGCTGACTGGAGATGTACATCGCTTTGAACAATATTTTGAAGCGATTAAGGCTTGCTCACCTTTTCCGGTATCGATTGAAAATTTCGCTGGCACCGCCAAAGGCGTATGTGACCTGGCAACACAATCTATTCGTATCAAACCAAACATGGGACAAACCCAGACACTGAAGACTCTAATCCACGAAACAGCCCATGCCTTACTGCATTCCTCGCCAGAGGCCAGGGACCTCGATCGTCCTACCAAAGAAGTGGAAGCGGAAAGCACTGCTTTTATCATCTGTGCTCATTATGAGATTGATACTTCAGATTATTCTTTTCCTTATGTCGCTACTTGGGGAGAGGGCAAAGATATTGATGTCTTACAAGCAAGTTTTGAACGTATTCACGATATATCTGCAGCTTTGATTGAGCAAATCGATGAGCGTATTCAAGAACTCCAGCACGGTTCCCCTGATCACGAAAATAGTTTGCCGCAAGAACCAATGAGCATGGCAGATCAACTTAGCAAAGCTAAGCAGCAAGCCGATAACAAGCCGATAACCAGCAAAGCAGACCTTTGCACACAGATATCTTACATAATGAAGAAAGGTAAGTTTCCATGTATTTCACCCCCGACGAATTAGCTATTATCAAACTCTATCTCGGTTCATATGCAACGCCGCGTGTGTACGTCCAGCAGCATATGCGAGACATTTTGCCTTATGTCGATGATCCTACGATGTTGAAATCCTTAGGAAAAATCCTTAAAAAATTAGATCAAATCAATGATACCGATTTTAGTCAGCTGGATTTCTCGGATGTCCACGAACTGTAAAAAAAGAGCCTGTTGCAGAATCAAATTCTGCAGCAGGCTCTTCATTTTTTACAAATCTATCATTGTGTATAGCTCATATTACCGTTTTTATCGCAAGTCATGGTGAGTTTATATGTTTTACCACCTAAATAGTTAAATGTGCAACTACCCGACACCGATGCTCCGGAGTGCGATGATTTTCCAGAATAGCTATAAGACGGAGATGATGCACGCCAGCTATCACTGGTAGCAACTGCTTTGCGAGCGTCATATTGGAATGTTCCGGTTAAATAAAACGTTCCAATATAAGTGCTGCCATGATAAGCATCTGCCTGACGAGTAATGGTCTTCTCTCGAACTGTAAATGTGGAAATATCTACAGTAGATACTTTTAAGGTATATCCATCACCGTAGTCAATCGTTACAGGGTCGATTGTGCTGGCGGCAAAAGCATTTACAATGAATGAAAATGACATTACAACAGCAAGAAAAATAATCGAAAATTTTTTCTCATAAGACCACTTCTTAGTTATCATCTAAGGTTCCACTAGATACAAAAGTATCAGATTCAACTGTATTATGTTCTTGTACATAGAAATCGCCACGCATAACAAATTGCGCGTGCACAAAATAGAACACAGCAAGAGCGAAAGCAATTACAAAACAGATAGAAACTGTATAGAGAATCATTTTTCTCCTACGCTTCATATAGGCAATTTCCTGCTCACTGATATTTTCCATTAACTGCGCCGAAACCTGAGTAGGATTACCTATTTCCTGACAAAGCTCGTCATAAGACAATGAACTATACACCGATAATTCCTGTTTCAAACCCTCTAATAAGGTTTGTTTAGTATCTTTATAACACACTAATTTACGTGAAATTGTGCGCAAATATCTGTGTAGTCCTTGTGCTTTAGACATTTTTTTCATCCCCGCTATTGTGACGTATCTGCTGTACTGCTTCCACCATTTGATCATAAACTTCTTCGATCTGGTGTAAATATGCTGTTCCTTCAGGAGTAATTTCATAATATTGACGAACACGATTATCCTCCGAAATAGCCTTAGGGCCTTCGCGCACAAATCCATGTGACGCAAGACGATAAATGACAGGATACAGCAATGAGATCGTATACTGACCATTACTGCGCTTTTCCAGTTCATTTGCCATTTCATATACGTACATAGAGCGTTCAGATAATATCTCTAATACGAGCATAGGATTCACCGCACGCTTGAAATAGTCCTCAAAGGAATGGCCTGTTTCCTTAGTGGATTTGCTTTCTTTTTTCATAATATCACCAAACATGTTTGTTGAAATTATACTAACATCTTATTTTTATTTTGTCAATATTCAGCATTGCTAAATATTATGAAATAGATTATACTCATATCATCAACAGTGCACTGAAGTTAAAATAAACAGTTAGACAATATTTAAGCTGGAGGTAATCACAAAATGAAGGTACTATCCGAAGGCAGAACTATGCGGGGCCGATTCATAATACTTATTCTTATGTTCATTTCGCTCTGTGCCTGCAGCTTACAAGTGGGCGATTCCCAATCCAATGAGCAGACTGCATCCCAACAAACCAAAATGCATTTCCCCACTGTAGAAAAGGTAGAAACGTATTTTGAAGACAACGGTGCAGAGTTTGTGAAACTGGATGTTCCGAACTGCATTTGTTATGCATTATATTACACAGATATGAATGCCATACAATTTGCGACAGTAAGGCAAGAAAATAATGATGAATATAGTATCAGTAATTACTCCGTGAAATCTACCTTTACTTCGGATGGAGCAAGCGAATTACCGCTAAAAGGAGTGTATCCAACCGAAAACAATACCATAAATTTTTGCTTTACCAGAAAGTCTCTATCAGACCCGGAACTATCTGAATACACACTCGTTCAGTTTTCAGGAGCAGTTCTGTATTATCAGATGGCATAATCAGAAATTATATGGTATAAAACAACGCAGTTAGTGAACAAACCAACGTGGTTCTCTAACTGCGTTGTTTACTTTATAATCCTAACTTAATATAATCCATCGTTTCTTTGAATGCATTCTTAGTGGTTATGACTCTATTGCTTTACCAATTTATAAAAGTGTGTCCGTTTTAGACCAGTTAGCTCCATAGCCTTCTTAGCTGTAATCTTTTTTTGCGTCCATAAACCATAGACTTCCTGCCAATTTTCCGGTAATGGGAGTGCCGGCCGGCCAAAGCGTTTTCCTTTTTGCCGCGCAGCTTCTATTCCTTCACGCTGCCGTTTTCTGATCATATATCGTTCCTGCTCTGCAATCGTTCCCATGACTTCAATCAGAATATTATTGACCATCTCAAAAACCCACGATTGATTTTCTGGCAACTCAAGCATAGTCGTAGGTAAGTCAATGACCTTCAACCGAATTCCGTGTTCCTTAAACCATTTCAATTCTGCCTGAATATCTCCCTTGCTGCGGCTAAGACGATCTAAGGACGTAATGACCAAGGTATCCCCTGTACGTAGCATAGTAGTCTTGAGGGCCTGGTAACCGGCTCGATCAAAGTTCTTACCCGACTCTTTGTCCGTCACAATATTGCGTTCATCCGCGCCCAGGTCGCGGAATGCTTTCATCTGTCTGTCCAAATTCTGATTGCTCGTAGATACGCGAGCATAATAGTATGTTCTGGTTTCTATCATAATACATCCTCCCTCTGCTTAGTATACCATTTTCATTCACAAAGTACAAACCAAAAGAGAATATATTCGTTAATGGATATATCATATTTTTTGAATATTTTCTTGATGCCTTTTAACTATGTTCAAAAATGTATACCTTTCTGAATAAAACATAAAAATTAAAGAGGGGACATCTGTCCCCTCTTTAATTACCTCCACTCTGCAGAAACCGATTTCATCAGATCTAACAACTCAAGCCGCGCTTCCGGATCGGATCTCCAGTGACCATCCAACAAAACAAGGTCATTCAAAAAACGATAAGTCACTCTCGACCAGCCTAAATCACACCAGTGATCTAACACGAAAGTATAACCGTTAATCGTTTTGAAAAAACCCGGCTCACTTTTTAACTCTTTCAAGTAACACTCACCGATCTTGACCTCGCGAAGGTAATAAGCCGCTTTCATTTCATCTTCAGCTTTTTCGCCCAAACCACGCAGGTGATCAATAAGTGACTCCAACTGAGAAGCAGTATGCGAAGCTGCCAACTTTGCTGCATCCTTATCACCAGCCAGCAGGCGAGAAGAACAGAAAGTTGATTGTTCCCGAGCAAAGAGAACTAACGGCTGAAAATTTGTGTGCTGCGCATTTGAGTCAATACTTGCCGAATTATTTTCAAACAGTGTTGCGAGTGCAAAACCGACATTCCCACCCTCGCTGAAAAGCTGATATTGAGCTACAGCGCGCATGTACGGGTCGGACGGGAGCAGTGCATTAAGAGTTGTACGCTCAATCACAGCAGAGAGCGAACGATTTTCGCGTGCGGCGAAATCTCCAACAATAGAACGCAATAAAGTAGGGTTGTCGACAGTTAAAGTCATTTTTTCGGACTTTTTGAGCATTTTCTGCTTTCCTCCTTAAAAGATATTCGGGTGTTCATTAGACGTCTTTCAGACGTCTAATGAAAGTATAACGCACTTCTTCACTGAAGTCAAGTGTTTTCACAAAACTTAACTTTATTGTATAAAACATATCTATATATCCCCCCCTCAGAGTGGCTGCTCTGAAGGGGCACGTTCATCACGAACAGATTGCCTTGCACATTTCTTGGCTATGTTTTTATAGTAAAAAATCAAGTTAATAGGATGTCTATCTCGCCTATTGCAATGATATATGGTGCGAACCTCTCTTATTTCTTTGTTAGCTATAATTTCGTACCATTCTCGGCACCTTTTTCCTATAATATCACTTGGTTTTTTCTGAGAAAAGTGATATACTATAAATAATGAAATGACATTTTCCCGCTCCCCGATATGCGGATACTAAATGGTCGGGAAACAGCATTTTGTCGCTCTCCGATATGCGATTGCTAAATGGTCGGATTAAACAAAAGGCAAAGCCCTGCTGGTAACAGCAGGGCTTTTCTTTTAGAAAGGATGCTTATTATGTATGTCTTCCCAGGGCAATTTGTCTTTCTGACAGATCAATATTACTCTGACTTTGGTGATAAAAATATTTCATTAGGGCATAATCCATCTGGTTCAAATGAAAAATCCGGTCGTCCTTGTTTTTTTGCATTTCCCGATCCTTCAGATCCTAAAATTTCATGGGTTGTTCCCGTATCTTCACAATATCAGAAATATGAAGCTATCGTTAATCAAAAAATACGTAAACGTGGTTTTTGCAATACCATTATCTTAGGAGAACTCAATGGTCATTCCACCGCGTTTCTTATTCAAAATATGTGTCCAGTTACTGAGAATTACATAGCTTCAGTCTATCTACATCACGGTACAACTCCTGTTCAAATTGATCAGCGTACCTCTTGGCGTATTATGCGTGACGCCAAACGAATACTCGAAAAGACCAAAGCAGGCGTTCCCAATTTGCTCTATGCCGATGTTCGATCCATTTACGCAGAATTAACCTGCCAGTTGCATTTCGATGCGCCGACACAGGTACCGCTCAGGCAAGAACAGAAACACGAAGAACAGTCCAACGCTGATAAGCCGCTGCCTCGTATGGCCGATCAGCTGGCAGCCGCGCAGGCCCAGGCCGCAGCCTCAAAAGAACCGTCAGGGCCCCTTAATCACGACCGGTTCCAACCATCTCTCTAAATACGCAGCAGCCGCTGCAGAGTACATCTCTGCAGCGGCTGCTGTTTTATCTCATGAGATTTACCATCCCAAAGCCTCTTGCTCCAACTGATTTCTCATATCTACAATCGCAAGCATTTGATCCTGTGCTGCTTCTCGTGTCGGAAAAGTATCCGGATACACAAGAGATTTATTGATACGTAAAACAAATTGATTTTTCCCAATGTGCTCCACTTTCATATTGAAATCAATATCAAGCATATCTCTTGTTTCCAACTCGCCGTTCTTATTCTTTACAAGTAATAGCATATTCTTTTTTCACACTCCTCTGCATTTTCGCTTTTCTCGCTTTTAGTTTCATATAATAGTTTCTTTTGGTTTTCAAAGAAGCTGCTCTCACCGTAACCGTACTCACCTGTGCATTCTCTAATTTTTCTGCTTCTTGTATAGCTCGAACTATTTCCTGCGTATTGATAGCTGCTCTACTATCCTTGTGTTCTATTTCCATCACAATATCCATTATATTGGCAGCCGGACTTTCATACATAGCGCACTTATTATATCGATATATAGCTTTTCCAGTCCGTGTTTTCATAATACTAGATCTACTACTGGTTACGTCTTGTCCCGTCAGAATAGAATATGCTCTTGATAATGTTTCAATTCGTCTATTCTTACTCATTCATGCCACCCCTCACCAATAATATAGTATCCCTGTGGCTGCAACAACGATACAGCTCCCACTGTTTTGAAACAAAACTGATCTCGTTTTTTTCTTCCTTTTCTCAGCACCTCTATCGTTTGGGAAGCATCGAACACTGCTTTTTCATATTTCTTAATGGCTGCGGTTATTTGTCCACTAAAACTATCTGCCATTCGGTCATAGACAATATCTCCATCATCTACTATAGATGTTCCATGCCTGCGATTATCCACAATACATTGCAACCATTTTTCATCATACTCCAAAAACTCATATAGCTTTAAGTGATCCGGTATCTCCTCGTCCAATTTGTATCGATATACTCGCGCTTTTGACGCACTTAATTCACTTTTATGTGCAGCCCACGATTGAGCTTGTTGAAACTCAGATGTCAAATAGAACCCTCTTCCAAAATCTCTGAATTTATTATCACATTTTGATAAATCTATCTCTGTAAACTCATGCATAGTTCCATGATACAAAGTTTTTCCACCCAGTTCCATGTCAACCCTTCGTTTCTGTTTTATTTAAGTATAGCATATCACTAACTATAATTCCAGACGCATTCATTATAAAACTCCCTCATCGCAACTGGCATGTGCTTTATCTGCCATCAACATCTGCTGATGACAAAACAAGGTTGCCTTGACATCTGCTAGACTGTTGTGGGCCTCGCCCTCCCACTCGTATCCAAAGTATTCCGCACATTGTATCAGTTTGTGCCAGCGATTATACGAAGGATCTTCGTGTGCTTTATAGTAATCAGTAAAATCTCGCATAACATCTATTTGATATAAGTGATCTGTAGCAATGCCCCATTGGTTGATAAATCCAATATCAAAGTCATTGTTGTACCCTATGTAAGTATCTGCCTGCGCGATAATCGCATTAGCCAGAGGTGCAATCTCGTGAGCATAAGGTGCGTCCTGCAGCATACTGCTATCAATACCATTGACACTCTGAGCCTGTTTCCAACTGTCATGATAATACGGCCTGCATAACGTATCTAGTAACACTTTTCCCGTATCATCAATAATACTGATTTGCAGAATCTCATCATGAAATGAATCCAGACCAGTCGTTTCAGTATCAACCACAATGATGCCACTATTGTCCGGAGGCGTCACTTGGCTACGCTCCACTATATGCGTGAGAATAGAATGTACCGTTTCTGCCTGGGTGTCTGCAATCAACTCCTCACGTTCCCGCCGACGTTCTTCTGCTTCACGTGCTCTCTTTTCCGCTGCACGTTTCTCTGCCCTCTCATGCTTTTCCATCCTGATATGTGCCCAAAAAGATTCCAGCTCTTCTGCTGTCCCCTCGTGAACCTGCTCCGGCGTGTAATATACAAACGATCTATAGTGATTAGCATTGCTCCACATTTCTATTCCAACCGCATCTGCATTTACGATTCTTTTATCTTTTGCCCACTGCAAAGGTGTACGGTAATCAATATCCGTAAACTTGTTGCGATGCTCCATAATTCACGACCTTCATTTGCTCGGGCTGCACAAATCCTTCCGGATCAATGCATCGCCCTGTCCCATCTTTTCATTACTTACAGAATTCAAACCATCGACAACCACCTGTTTTTCAGCACGGTCGTTTACCAACTGTTCCTTCGTGCCTACTCGTACGTACAATACGGCTTCCCATATCGTTCTTCCTTTCTGGCATATTATTAGCTACGATGCGGCTCAATAGCTGTATCTGTTTTTCGATCATTCAGCTCCTTGACTACCTCATGGGCAGACTGTATCTCCGCAGCCAGCTTGGCCGCTGCCTTTACCTGCAAGTGCAACTGTCGAATTTCTTCATCCTGCTGTTTAATCTTTTCGATAACCTTATCGGTATCAATCGTTTTACTTAATCCCAAACGTGTAATTTCACGTTCAGCATACTCGAACGCCTCTAATTCTGTCTGATGTAACTGCACAAATGCTCTTTTACCAAACAGCTTTTTATCCGCTTCCTGCTTGATTGGTAAATTCTTATTGTATGTAATCAGAATTCGAGCAACCTTCTTATATTCAGCATTTTTCTGTTCCAGTTTGGAAATATCCTGCTGCAAAATCTCGATTTTATCATCGCATTTTCGTACCCGCTCTGTAAAATCGCTTTCTTGTTCAATGCCAACAGCTCGAATTGTGCGTAACGATTGTGCCAACTTTTTAACCTGACGCAGCTCCTGACCGTAAGACATTTCTTCCAACTTTTCAAGATACGACTTCTTGACCAAGGGCTTCTCTCTGTTGTTTTCGTCAATCGCTGCAATAATATTATCACGCGAAAAATCCCCTAACGGCCCCTTTAGATTATAACCACGACAAAATCTATGATCTTGATATTTGAATTTAATATGCTTACCGTCATCCGGTGTCGGATTTCCAATCTCCACATTCATGCTCCGCACCAGTTCGCAGAATTCAGAGAAATTGTGTGCCTGCGTTACAGCCTTATTCAGGATCTCCTCCAACTGTGCAACCCACGAAGTACCGTTCTTTCGCTGACTCCATTCATGATGTTTTACGGCCTTTTGACGTTTGAATTGCGGCACATACAAACCGTTTTCTACGCAAAGTCTGTCACTAATTTCACGTGCTTTTGCAGCTACCTTATAGTTGCGAAACTTTTTATAATCATAAAAAGATACTGCATTAAAGATGATATGATTATGGATATGACCCTTATCAACATGAGTAGCAATGACATATTCGTAGCGCCCCTGCAGAAAGCGATCAGCAAATTCTTTGCCGATTGCATGTGCCTGCTCCGGTGTAATTTTATCATACGGCGCAAACGACTGAACGATATGGTGCGCGATATTACAACCGCCCTTGCTATAATCGCCCTTAATCGTCCGTGCCATCGTATTGGTTAGTTCAAAGTCAAAGTATGCAGTCTGAGGATCACAGTTATATCCAGACACAAGCAACTGCCCCTCTGTTTTGGAGGGGTTCATAATATAAGCTAATGCTTTTTTTAAGGTCCACTTGATATTATGAATTTTTACTATCGCCACTTACACTTTTCACTGCCTTTGTTAGATATGTGAGAATTTCGTCTTTGACCGCTGCATAATCTCGTTGCAAATCTTCAACGTCCGACTTATACAGATTTCGTGTTTCATTGGCACGCAATGCAATCTGATTTATATTACGTGCCAAATATCCCAACTGCCGACTCAGTTCTTTTATCTCCGTGAAGTCCGTATGAATGACTTGACCATCCAGCATCATCTTCCGCGCATAAACAGATAGATTACTTATGCCTACAGACTCCATGTTTTTCAAAATCTCAGCTTTTTCTTCCGACGTAACTCGAACAATAATCTGAACCGCTCTCTTCCGTTTTTTCTGTTCTCCGTCATTCATCGTTATTCACCTCACTAACAGCATCAACGTAGTGCAATCGCTGTTGTACCAACAAAAGGGGTTTGGGGATGTGCCCCATAATTTCAACCCGCCTCATAAATTCTGTAGAATTTTGAGGGGGTTGCGGTGCGAGTGGATAGCCACTCGCTTTGCTTGCTATCCCACCGCTCTCAGTTTTCTATATTATACTACTTTGAGCGTTCTTTTACAAGAAAAACCCTACTTCTCTCTCAAAGCTGAAAAAACCTTGGCTTCCGCAGAAGCCAAGGTTCACCCCGCTTAACCAATCTTCATTTCTTCACAAAATTGTCTATAACAACTTTTTTATAAAGCAGGCGCTCTAATACTTGTGACTTCAGTCGTGAGATACAGAGCGCCGAAACCGTAGGCGGCCCGATGCCGCCTTTCGGTTTTTTACGCTACGTACACTAAGCCTCTATTCAGACTAATGATTCTGATCTTTTTGGCAGGGAAATTTTGGTTCCCTTTGCCATACGCACGATAATACTGCCCACCTGAGAGCTGGCCGGTTACGACATATCTGTTTCCTTCGTACTGAAATACAGCGCCGGGCATGACGCGGTCTTTGGAGTTGTAGTATCTGGTGCTTTTTCGCACCTTCAGTCCTGCCCGTAGATGCTCAGCCTTCTGCTGACCGTACTGTTTGACAGTGTTTTCGAACCATTCCGCCAGAGAATCGGTTTTCTGATCGGTCCGCTTTCTGCGGTTTCTTGCAACCGTCTGACCGTTCAGCTTGTAGGTGCGTTCCGTTTGATGGTGAATATTCGCACGATTATGCTTTCGAAACTGCTTAATTTCGTAAACATCCGTTCGGATATTAGGTTTGACAGTTTGCATGGTGCCGGCTGCGATACAATAAGCATCCGTGTCATGGGTTTTCTCCAGCTTATGCTTTGTGCGAAATTCTTTTGTCTGCCATCCGTAGGTCAGATGAAGGTGCTCATGATACGTCTTACCCAGTTCTTCCACGAGTTTCGGAACGATCTGGTTCAACACAGATGTGCCGCCATAACGTTTTGTCTGACCTTTCTTTAAGGTCGACAACTTCTCTGCCGTATCGGCGGATTTATGTACAGCTTCATGGCACCTCTGGCATAAACCAGCAATATTGTTGATGGTATTGTCTCCGCGCTTGCTCCTCGGAATAAGATGATGAAAATGCTCAATGACATTTTCTTGACACAACAGACAGGTATCGTTCTGAAGCTGTCGAACGGCAGCCTTCAGTCCACCGGTACCGTATAACGGTCCATGTTGGAAGTCGATATTCCATTTGTTTTTGTCGGGTTCGTCCAACTGCATAAAAGTAAACTTGTTGATTTCCAACGCAATATCGGATACCGGAAGAATGCGAGATATGCGTTTTATCAGATTCAGGTGCGTCCGAAGAAGCTGCGTTGCTGTAGGTGTCAGCCATCCTGCCGGGCGAACACGGTTGTTGAATCGCGCTTCCGTATTGATGATGTCCTTTAGCATGATGGGTTTCTCGTATCCGGGGAGTTTCCGACCGTCTGGAAAAGTTGTAGCCGTTTCGTGCTTGGCTGCCAGACGTTTTCTCGCCAATCGCTCTCCTCGACGGGATGCCCGTCTTGCTGCTCGCCGAGCATCCATCAGGTCAACGATTTCTTTGTTTCTTGTCTCGCAATGGGATCGATACAAATCCGTTCCGTCGGAACGGACTGCAGCCAATCCGATATTTGTTCTACCAGGGTCACAGCCGAGTGTTACTGACTGCACCACATGAGTCTTCGTTGGTCTGTCCAACTGGATTGTGAACGGCAAGGTATCCACCACCTTTGCCTCGCCGGATTTTAGCATCCGCCGAACTTTGCCGAAGCGGCAGGTTGGCATAAGCGGTTTGCCGTTCATGTCCAGTACGTATACTGGTCTCATAAATAACTCCTTTTGCGGTAAGCCAGACCGACCGGTCGGACAGATGTCCTTCCAATCAATCCGTAAGATTTCCATAGCATAGGCACATCTAACCGGCGCCGGAGGCTTGGAAACACCGTCCGGGCGAATAATGTGTCGCTGCTCTGCTCAATCACTCTGATATCGTTACGGACTTTTACAAGCCCGTGACTTTAGTCATGGGTAATTGACTTCCATCGACTTCTTCAAGTTCCTCTTTCCAAGACTCCGGATCTTCGCGGTACATTTGTTGGGACTCCAACGTATCCACTAAAGTTATGATTCCACCTATCCCTTCTTCCTGTACGAGGTTCGCAGCCAGACTCATTGAACCATACGCAAACCCAGTTCGATCATACCAGTCTTCAGCACGGTCGCTTTCATCAGATCCGTTTCTCCATTCACTGCGGCAAAGATCATGAACAAAAGCACTCAACAATTCACCAGCTGTCATATCTGCTCTAGCCGCCAGTTCAGTAAGCTCACGAACTTCCACATCGGTCAATTCGAGCGTTACTTTTCGCTTATAGAGGTCTGCCATATTGATCTTCCCTTCATTCTTACCGCTTCTCTACTTTCTCGATCAAACACTCATGCTTTTTCGCTGTTTTGTCGTAATTGATACCGACCAGCAGCAAATTGCCGGTATAGTCCTGGAGCGCACTGCCGTACCGCTTTTCCTTTATCTGCGCCAGCGCACCGGCTGCACTCTTGTCCCACTTGAGTTCGATCACGACCGCCGGTTTGTCCAAGTGCAGCTTGCGTGGGATAAAGCAAACATCAGCAAAGCCTTTTCCGGTCGGCAGTTCTCGCACAATCGTGTAATACTCGCGCGCATAGTAAAAGGCCAGATTGATCGTACAGCTGAGCGAATTTTCGTCGTTGTACTGCAGCAGCGAAATCTCCTCGTGCGCCTGATCGATGCCTGCAGCGACAGCTTCTGCGTCAAGTGCCCACAGCGATTCCAACAGCTTGCGGGAGGCCTGTACCGACTGCATCACGCCGTTCCAGTCCATCGTGCTGATTGCATTGATGTACTCCTGCGAAACTTCCTTGTTCGGGATAGTGACAGTTTCGTCCGTGCTGTTGTACGTCAGGTAGCCCAAATGAACAAGCAGCGTCAGCACATCGTCCTTTGTCGCAAAGGTCGTCATATCGTTACTGAATGTACCAGTGTTAATGCGTACTGCTTCTCCGGACAGCATGCGCACAACTGCGTCTTTGAGGCCGTCCATGTCCATCTGGATGTAGGCTTTAAGCGCTTCATAGGTTTCAGTCTGGTTCCAGTAGGTGCTGAACTTATGACGGAGCATAGCCTCTACCACCGATTTCGGACTATACATGGCATACTGCACATCGCCGGATTGCCGATGCGTGAGCAATTCATATCCGTCGTACCAAGTCCGTGCTTCCTCGAAATTCATTTCGTACTTTTCGCAGAGCCTCTTCACTTCCTGCTCCGTAAATCCAAAGAACGGCGCCAGCTCTCCCGGGTCGGTCATAGAATATTCGGTAAACATGTTGAGTGCCGAATGCGTGCCGTATTTCTTGATCGGCAGGATGCCGGTCATGTAGGCCAGCGCCACATAGTCTTGATCCTTGAGCCACGCCCGCAGGAAATCGAGATATTTTCTCTGAGCTACCTGATCGTGCTGGTACTCGCGGAACAGACAGTCCCATTCATCAATCAGTATGACAAAGGCGCGGTCAGTCTCTGCGTAAATATCCTTGAGCATCTGAATGAGATTGGTTCGGTCAAAGAAATCAACAGCCTCGAAAGAACGTGTCAACTCCCGAATCAAATACCTTTGTAACATTTCCAGCATTTCATCCATGCTATGCGCCATGCTGAGGAAATCCTGCATGTTGACTTTAATGACATCGTACTGATTCAGATTTTTTCGATACGATTCTGACCGGCTGATCTGCAGTCCGTCAAACAATTCAGATGAATCCGCTCCGCAGCTGTAATAGGCCGCCAGCATATCCGCTGCCATCGACTTGCCGAACCGTCTCGGACGGCTGACACAGAGAAACTTCTGCCGCGTACCAAGCACACGGTTTGTCTGCTCCAGCAAATCAGTCTTATCAACGTAGATCTCCGAATTCAGACTGCTCTGAAAACCTTTGCTGCGTGGATTGAGATAAATGCCCATCATATCACCTCGCGGTTACTTTCCCTGCTCCATGCCTGCACAATACTGATCAAGTAATTGGTTGACCAACTCATTAACACTCACGCCAGCGTGCTGTGCTACTTCCGCAACACGCTTTTTCAAAGACGGTGTAACCACAAGCTGCATACGTGCTGTACGGTTTTCGCTGCGCTCTGGCTGCTGCACACACACGGCGGTACCTTCCTGCAGATGCACCGTTTCTTTCAAGTCTTTTTGCATCGTTGCCGGTGCTGCTGCATGAGTATTCGGATGCGACACAACTCCAGGCGTACCCTGCAGGCCCGCAAAAATATTTTCACTCGCAATATTCTTTGCCATTACAATACTCCTTTACTTTTCAGTTCGACATATAACATTTGATAGTCCTGCGCTGCGGTACAGGTATTATCCCACTCCATCAAAGGCTCTCGGGCCGCCTGCGCCTCACGGACTCGTACCGTTTCTCGAATCGCAACTTCCAGTACAGTCGTTCCAAGTTGCTCGGCCAGTTCAGGCAGTCCGGTTTCGATCTTCTGAGAAAGTTTCGTCGGTCGCGCTTTTCGAGTCAGCAATACTCCACAACATGTCAAATTGGGATTCGTGTATTTTTGGGTGTCCGCTACACTACGCGCTAACCGGTTGATACCTTGTGCAGCATAACGATCCGCAGTCATAGGTACGAGCACATGAGAAGCCGCAGTCAGAGAAGCCATAAGCAACGTACCAAGTGCAGGTGGAGTATCTATGATAATCAAGTCATACGACGCAAACCGTTCGTTTTCCAACTGTTCTTTCAAAACGAAAACATCCGCAAAGCCGCTCAGCAACTTATCAGCATCACGGAGTAACGGATCACCGGCAATGATGTCGTAACCGAAATTTGTGTGCTGAATGCAGTCCGTATTATCCTTGTTGATCAGTAAATCATACAGCGTGCTGACGCCGTCGCTATTTACACGACTGGTATCCGTGCTATTGCATTGTGCATCAGCGTCAATCAGTAGCACACGCTTGCCATCATTGGCTGCAATATACGCCAATGTGCACGATGTTGTGGTTTTACCCACACCGCCCTTTTGATTGGCTATAGCAAGTATGTTCATTATAGCTCCCTCCAAACTTATGTCGTGTATACTCCTTGTGTATACTGTACCATTACACCGCATGAATGTCAAGCATATTTTTTGTGTTTGAGTATTGTGTATGTGTAATATATATACACAATAATAAATAGCATTACTCATACTTATTACTCTTAGGTTGGACACATACAATTCTGATTAAGTGAAAGCAGTTATAATCAAACCTAACAATGATATTGAACGACTGCTTATGGCATATGCATAGTACAGATTGCACCATCAAGTCAGATGCCAGAGAGTTTTAGATAATGAGATATCGTTGTTCGTATAAGTTACATCTGAGCGAAACATATTGGAAGTCTGATCATGTTATATGATTTTATCTGTGCCAGATGAATAGGGTATTATTTGATAGATACTTCGTTAATGCACAATGCTGTTATGTATTGTGTAGTAGCATTGTGTAACAATAATTATTGTGTTTATTTTGCCACTTTACTCAGCACCTTTCTGTTAATGAAGGATTGAGTAGTAAAGTATTATTAAAGAAGTTTTAGTGGTAAGAGTTTTATTATTTTTACCTGTTTTCCATACAGTTGAAATACAATATTCCTATTAGCAATACTCCTATTAGCATATACCCTATAAAAATAGGGTAATGCAAAAGTACAATAAAAAAAGAACGACAGAAATGTCGTTCTGGGGGGTAACAAGCAGAAATTCTGGTTTTGAAGGCACGACCATTAGCCATGACGTCCATCATGGCTTGTAATATCTTTATTATTGGTCTTCTGGATATTCGCCTCGAGCGATTGCTTCTTTACGGCGGCGACGTGCGTCAGCCATCTGCGCGAGCCAGATCTTCTCCCAGTCAGCCAGAGGTCGATCGGGAGTATCAGCGTTGGCAGAAGCGTCCTGCGAAGACTGCAACAATAGCTTCTGATGGTAGTTATATAGAGAAGTCTGTAAGTACGCAGTCGGATCCTTGACATGGCTGTAATCAATCGTGACGTCATTCAAGAAGCGTGTAATGGTTTCCTGAGAAATACTGCGAAAGATTTGTTCGCGGCTTTCCTGCGTAATCTCAGTGCCCTTGACGCGCAACTTGTCCGCATACTTGATATTGTAGATCGCAGTGACGATTGTCCCAGTCAGTTCGCCTCCAAACTGTTGACGGAGTGTATCCGCATTGACCTGCGTTTCGATTTGTTTGCGTAGCTTGCGACGGATGGGACGTGGTGTATGCTTGTTTGTGCGCTTGTTCTTACGGATATGTGCAACACGCTTTTTGACCTTATCAAGGAAGCTATCGATTGTGGCCACAGTGGAAACAGAACCGTCAGCATGGTAGTTGGTCAGATACGGTGTTTCGAGATCGGGCGTTTCGCAAAGCTCATATTCGTATGTCCAATGGCTTTCCTCACCAAAGGGATCGGAAGGGAATCGGTGCTGCTTGAGCAGGCCGGAAATCTTGAAGCGTTTCCAGAGGGTCGAGAAATGCTTAATCTTCTCCTTACAGAAAGAACGAATTCCTTCTGGCCTCAAAAGAAAACCGGGAATTTTAAGAAGATATGTAACCAACGCAAACAGGCCCTTGCTGGCAAGGGAAATAGTTTTATCTCGTAAAATATTAGTGGAAATGTTGGTATAGTCGCTTTGGGTAGTGATAATGCAGGTGCAGTCACCATTGCTGCGCGTAAGATTCGGGGAATAGCTGTACTCTGCAGGTTCTCCAGGCTGTTGCAGCAGGTTATAGACATGACAAAAGGCACCAGTTTCCGAAGTCGAATAATAGTGCTGGAGATAGCCTTTGATCTTCAGTTCTTTCCATGCAGAGTTCAGCATATAGCTGCTGTCAGAGCATGCGTAAGCGAGCCGACGTTTGCTCAGCTGGAAGCCTTCCAGGCCGATAAAGGATTTGATAAGCGCGTATAAACCTTTCGCCTGAAGGGAGAGCTCTGGATCTCGCAGCGCGTCATTATATACAGTTGTATAACCTGCTGTAGCCACAGTTTTCCCTCCTTTCGATTGTCTGTATTCTACAAAAACCAATAAAAAAATCGTCTGATGTTCTCACACCAGACGATTCAAATCCTTGTCTTAAAAACACGCGTAATCTTGACATAACTGCTGAATGATTGTATAATAATTATATCAATAAGCAGTATGCGCCATTTGGTAGTTTATGTGAGAATGTTACTACTGAATGACTTAGTAGTTGGTGTGGAAAATTAACTACTAAGTGTGCGCGTTAAGGATCTCAGTGTCTGTGAGATCTGACCGCCCGCTGGTCACTGGTATGGCAAGTACCAGAAAGTACCAAGTGGCGGATATTGCTTATACAAAGAGCTGATGTGGCAAGCATCGGCTCTTTTTTTATTTGTTACTGTAACTAAGATAGCATAAATGCGGTAAAATGTCAATGATAATCCACAAGCCCTGTGGATTATCGCTGCTGCAGGCATCCTGCGGCCTGGGCAAGACGGGAAATACAGAGGATACTATGTTTTTCATAGATGCAGATACTGTTTTCGATTTCGATATTTTCTAAAAAGAGAGAAGCAGCAGTACCGATTTGATAAAAAAATCAAAAACAGCAAAACGCACAAAAAATATAGAAACAAATGTTCTCGTCGAAATAAACAAATGCAAAAAATAATAGGATTTAATTTTGCCTTACATCGGATTGTTTGAATTAAGGCAATATGATAAAACGAAAACAAAAAATAAACGCATATAATTTGCGAAAATTCAGTAAAACAAACAGAAATTACAAAAATATTAAATTGTGAAAAATGACGAAATGAGCATAAAATGCGTTGTTATATGTGCAATACAACGATATAATAAATGGAAATAACGACAGCGTAAGAGGTCAGATAAGGAACCTATCTAATTTATCGTTAAACAGAAAAAATCTCAAAAATCGACTAAAAATAGGGTTGCACATTTTTCCCAAGATGGTATAATGATGATGTCTATAAACCGATCGATTATCGGAATCGAGGTTTATAGACATTTTTTTTGCAAATTTTACGATTTGAAAAATCCGTTTATTTGTCTATAAATTATACAAAAGTTATGTTGTGAAACGCCGTATCCATAAGGATATGACATTATCTTTCGGGGGGAGAGATTATTACATGAGGTTTTCGGGACTCTTGTGCAGCCTCTTTCTGGGCTTGTGCTTGTTGTAATTGCGCAGCCATTCGACGTGGTTCAGATGAGTCCAACGATGGCGTAAAGACCTTGATATCCTTATGAGCTTCTTTCGCTATATTGTAGAGCTGAATTGCACGTTTCCGTATGCACTGTTCAGTGACATGCAGCCTCTCATCAGACCAGTTATACACTGGATGCTTGGTAAAGTGAAAATCGATAAGCTGGTGTAACTGGTGAACCTGTTTTTTGTCGATGGCGAAGTCGCAGATATCTCGAGTAGAGATATTATCATAGAAAGGCGAGAAGGCATTTGCAAACTCAAACAGGGTATCAGCGGACTGAAGTTCCGTGGTAAAGGCCTGTGAGAATAGGCCAAGGCCGTGATCGAAGAGCGGTGCAGGAGCAATGATCTCGCCACTGTGGTTATCTCGTAATACGCCAAAATTGCCGAAATGGCGATCCTCGTTGCGAATGAGAGCATCGAACATCAGCATACTTTTGAGCTGCGCAGTAAAGTCATCGCTTTTAGATGCGCAAAATTCGATAGTATCAGCTAATGTTACTTTGTGAAGCAGTTGACCCATACGGCCCATAGGCACATAAGCCGTATTGATGTCAGTGAACAGCTTGCAGGTAGAGGCTAAGATACCTTTCCAACGATCCAAGTCGTAAGATACGGCATTGATTCCCATGGCATTGGCAAGCTGCGCTGCATAGAACTCAGCATAAGGTTCATTGCCAGCATTCGCAGCACCGGTGCTGCCGCCTTTGTAGAGATAGATCCCACCATTGATGTTGCGCCAAGCCTTCGGCAGCATACCATCCGTAGTCAGTTCCGGCGAGGTTGTAAATGCTCTATCAGATGATCCGTAGCCAGTGTAGGCCACAATAGAAAGCACCTCAGAAAAAGGGTTCTCGTACAAATTGTAATCGGAAAATGAACCAGTAAAGTCAGATGGAGTTACCCAAAAACTATCGTTAAGCGAAAGGCCTTTACATACATCGATGATGCCGAGAACATCATTGGAATGCAAACCGAGAGAACGTAAGATCTCACCGACAAAAGCACGATTCTTCGGAATAACGCGCCTCCGCAACCAATGCAAAATGCTATCTTCTGTAGGCTGCAAATCCAAGGGAAACAGACTTAAATGATCCTTATTGGCGTGAATATTTTTAATTGAGATTTTATCGAGGAATTTTTCAGCAGAGAAAGAAAGGAGTTCCTCATCGTATAGTTTAATTGAGTAGTTTGCCATAAAATCACCTGATATAAGTTAGGCCCAAGTATTGGCTTCACAAAGCTATCGAGTGTGTTCGATAGTGGAATTGTCGTCTTTATTATGTGATTGATCTCGATTATGCTGTTCAGCTTGCTGTTGCGCTTCTTGAAACTGGGATTCCATTCGGCTTAGCGTTTCTGACAATGATGGGCGCTGCTGACACTGAATACGAGGTCCCCATTCTTCTTCTGCCATTCAGTAACTATATCTGCATATAGAGCCATTGAAATCCTCCTATAGGAAACTATCGGGTATAATCGGCAGCAGGTGGATCGATTTCATTTTGTTTTTCGTCCTGATGACTATTTTGAATACGTTTGAATTGTTCTTCCATACGGGGACGGTCCTCAAAGCCAAATGCCTGAAGACGTTCGGATTCTAAGGTAGACAACTCTTCGAAGAAGTGAGAAAGGCCCTCAGTATTCAAAGATGCCAGCAATTCAAAGTATTCTGTTCGGCGATCAGATGGTATTACGATTGGCGGAAGATTATTGCGCAGCATTTCATAGTTGATCAGCAGCCTTCCCGTACGACCGTTGCCATCAGTAAAGGGGTGTATGCGTTCGAACTGCAGATGAGCTTGAGCTGCACGCTGGAATGGTGAAGAAAATGTTGTATTTTCATAGTTATATACGAACTGCATCATCAAAGAAGGAACCTGATTGGGAGCCGGTGGAATATGTTCGGCACCTTTGATCAATACGTTTACAGTGCGATAACCGGCAATTTCATCTATATTTTTATTGATAAGAATACCGATATGTTTGATGACCTCTTGATTCAGTGGTTCATTGCAATGATCTAATACGTAGGATAATGCGTACTTATGGTTAACGGCCTCAAAGAATTCACGTGGTTCACCGCGTACTTGGAACTGATTAGCATTGAAAAGAATAGCATAGGTTTCCACATAAGACAGCGTATTACCTTCGATACGGTTGGAATGGTACGTGCTGCGTGTAATAAAGTCTTCAAAATAATCTCTGTTTGATTTAATAAATTCGATAATATCCATATGCTACCTCAACTGTTGATATAGGTTTTGACTTATCTTATTATACCATATATCTTGTAGAAAACGCGAGATTACTTAGGAAATTCAAAGCCAATATGAAAATCTTCTTTCAGAACCAGATAGGCGTCAAATTTTTTCCCGGCTTTCGAGGTAAAGCCTTTAAGTAAAGTGCTTTTACCTTGTTCGAGAATACGCTTAGCCTGTACGTTACTGATAGCCTTACCAGCAATGCTCTTCCAGATAATAAAACCGCAGCCGTCTTTACCACTCTCGCAGGAGAATGCTTTGGAATACTCAATGACACGTTTTCCGCACTTGGGACATTCCCCGACAGAGGGGCGATCAAAAGAGCCGGCTTGAGGAGCTGGGGAATTGTGTTTAGCTGCATCGATAATAGAGGTGAGCTGCTGCTTTACATCACCGAGGAAATCATCTTTGCTGGCAGAGCCCTGCTGGATCAGGGACAGTTGATATTCCCAGCGGGAAGTAGTTTCGGGGTTTTTGATAGGTTCTGCGACTACGGAGATCATTGCATACGCAAGATTGGTTGGGATAAGACTGCGGCCGGAAACCTCTGCGTAGCCGTTACGTTTAATTTCCTCGATGATATCAGCACGAGTAGCAGGGGTACCTAATCCCTTATCACGCATTGCTTCGCGGATTAAAGGATCATCTATAGTGCAGCCGCCGACTCGCATGGCCTCGAGCAAAGTCTTTTCTGTATAAGCGCGCGGAGGTTGCGTGAACTTCTGCTGAATAGTGATGTTCACGGAGCACATTTCGCCTTCTTGAAGAGGAGGAAGTGTTGGGGTTGATGTGGGCTTTTCTGTGATACCGATGACAGGTTTCATTTTGGCCAGAACAGCTGTGAAACCGGGTTCGATGTCTGTTTTTCCGTGGGCAATATACTGTGTGCCGGCGGCGTCAATCGTGATTGTTGTCGCGGAATATAGATGCTTAGCGGACAATGCAGACAGAAGTCGGAAAAGCACCAGGAAGAACACATTCTTTTCAGATGTGGGAAGATCGGTGATCAATTCGGTCGAGAAATTACGACTATAATTGAAATCTGGGATGATAGCATGGTGATCATTCACTTTACTATCATTGACAGCATAGGTCATGTTGGAAATATCAAAGCTGTAATCGTTCCAATTTGTAGTTTCCTCTAATATTGGAATTAGCGAGGGGATCATGGCCTGCACGTTGCCTACTGCATCGGTAGTCAGGTATTGACTATCGGTTCGTGGATAGGTAGTCAGCTTTTTCATATACAGACTCTGTGCGGCTTCGAGGGTCTGTTTGGCGGTATAACCAAAGTATTGGTTAGCGTCCTGCTGTAAGGAGGTCAAGTCATAAAGCAAAGGAGGACGCTCACTCTTTTCGCTGGTATCTACAGTTTTGATGAGAGCTGTGCCAGCAGCGTTGCCGGCTGCAGCAGCTGCTTCAGCGGCATCTTTGTCATCCATCTGAGCATATGCTTTGAATGTACCGCAGTCGGCGGTAAGACTGTAATACGGTGTTTTAACAAAGTTCTTGATCTCCTGGTCGCGCTGAACCAAGAGGGCAACGGTAGGCGTTTTGACTCGGCCAATCGGGAGCTTGGTTCCGTAGACTTTAGTGTAGAGTCGCGTCAGGTTCATGCCAATCAGCCAGTCGGCCTGCTGCCGGCTTTCGGCTGCATGATACAGATCATCATAGTCATGACCATCAACGAGTTCGGCCATACCTTGTTGGATTGCCTCTGCTGACATGGAGCTGATCCAGAGCCGCTTAAACGGCTTTTTACAATGCGCCTGATTATAGACTAAGCGGAAAATCAGTTCGCCTTCGCGGGCGGCGTCGGTCGCACAGACTAATTCGTCTACGTCCGGGCGATTCATCAGATCTTTCAGCACCTGATATCGAGCTGCCGTCTGAGGATCGACTTTGGTTTTGTAAAACTGAGGCATGATAGGGAGAGCGTCGATATCCCATTTTGCAAATTTCTCATCATATTCTGCTGGGTCGCATAATCTGATCAGATGTCCGACACACCAGCTAATCAGGTAGCCATTGCCTTCAAAATAATCATGCTGTTTGTGAGCCTTATCACATTTTTGTTTTGTAGTTGCTCCGATAGCTTTGGCAATCTCCGTAGCAACGCTATTTTTTTCGGTAATAATTAAAATCATAGGATTACCTTTCTGAAATAGTGATAATACCTTTGAAACTGCAAAACATATGAAATTCTGCAGTTTCAAAGGTACTTCTTGTCATTAGTTTATGGATTTTTGTGAGAAGAAAGAAGCTGGACGAGCTCATCAAAGGGAATGTTGCTTTCCTGCAGCAGATTTTTGATTTCTTGGCTTTTTAAGGAATCAATTTTCTGCGTGCATTCTGTAATGAGTTCTTTGTAAGTCTGGATTTTTTCCTCATAGGATTTCTTTCGTGCTTCCAGCGCAGCAATTTTTTCGGAATTACTTTTCATAATCATTCTCCATAGTTGACATCAATTTTCTCGGGAGAAACTTGAATGTCCTTATTGATTGTTTCCGTGGATTTGGTGCCATCGGCATAGACAATAGTGATTGTACAAGTGTCACCAACGATTGTTCGCACATAAGTCTGAATTTTTTTGTTGGTGGCAGGGTCAATATCACCGGGCTTGGGTTCAACAAAGGTATCACTAAAAGGATCGTCCGTAGCCGCATAGGAACCGTCTGTATATCCTTCAGGTGAAATAGTCGTAATTTCGCCTTCCTTGCTGCTGTCATCTGCGGCGGCAAGGGTTTTATCGTTTCTGGCCTGCTGCCATTTCAGCTGTGTTCCTTCGTTAGGCTGTCCGGATGCAGAGGGAAAGAGATCGCTTGTAACTGAGAAACCATCGTCACCGTCGGTATACAGATAAATCATTCCGGTGGTACGGTCCATAGAAAATGGAGCCTCATCTGCAGCAGTGAGCTTCAGTTTGATTTCGATGGGTTTACCATCCTGCTCAGCCTTGACAGAAAGATAGCTCCAGTACCATGTATAGGTATGTTCACCAGAGTCATCTTTCCAAGAGAGTGTGACTTGCGTAGGCTCAAAATTTAGAGTTTCGCCGTTTTTTCCATCAGCATATGACCATGTATCGGCCTGCAGGATTTTGGGGAATGCTTCTTCTGCATTATAGGTGGCATACTCGGTTGTGTATTTTCGTTCAGCGGTTTGAGTAGCTTCCTGTTGGTTCCGAATGAAACGCAGGTCATCATTTGTCAATGCAGTGACAGTATCATCTTCATCAATCTCTAAGGTTAGGGCAAGGGTGTATGTGCCATCGCTGCTTTTTACTTCAACATGAGTGTTGTCAGGAAAATCATATGTACCGGCTGTAAAGTGTATAGAACTGGTGCATGTATTATTATCATAAAACGTCAGCGTTTCGGCTTCAGCACCGGTACTGTACCAGGCACCTAAAATATTAGGTGCACTGGTAGTAGAGCGGTTCGTAAGGATAACGGCCACTAAACCAATAAGGAGTAAAATTGAGCCTCCAATGGCTATTAACTTTTTTTTATTCATTCTTTTTCACCTCTAAAAATTGGATAGCAATATCGTTAGGCTATTTAATGAGGTATACGTCTTTATATACAACGCCTTTATTCATAGCTTCTGCATGGGTGCTTACACACATATCAATATGTTTGCCCTTAATAGCGCCGCCAGTATCTTCGGCCGTGCGGATACCATAGCCTTCGATCCATACTTTGCTGCCAAGCGGAATAAGAGATGGATCAACGGCAATCGTCGTTCCTGGTTTTAACTTGGTGCCCAATGCGGTGAGTTGATCAGAACGATCATTACAGATGGCACATGGGCAATAGTGAGTAATTTGATAGTGGCCGATTTTTACTGCACCGGCAGGTGGTTCGGTAGTAGAACCGGAACTTTCGGGATATGTTGGTGAACAATAACCCCATATGCCAGATGTTGTTGTTCCTGGAGTAAATGCATGCGATTTGGTCCATACACCGCCGCCGTTTGCGTTAAAACCATTACCGTCGCTGGTGTTACCCTCCACAGTATATACTTTAGATCCGTCACACGATATCACAATACCGATATGTGCACCACCCATTGGGTAGCCGCTACTCGAAAACAGTACAAAATCGCCGGATTTAGGTATATAACCAGTGTTTGCTCTGTGAAATTGGCCTCTAGCAGAATAAAAATCTCGATAAGCAGTGCAACTTGCTACTTTGGGAACGATACCTGCATCAATGAATCCATTTTGGTCAGCACACCAGCTGACAAAGGCCGCGCACCAAGGATAGCCTGAACCAGATACATGTGTTCCGTAGAACCAGTCATTATACATGACTTGGTTGACAGGAGTTTCAAGAGTTCCTACTTGAGATAACGCAGTTTGAACGATATCGCCATTTCCCGTACCGGAACTGTTGCCATACAAGCAGCCTTGGATATAGAATCGTGGGTTCAGTTCTTTACCATTGCGAGTATATGCAACATACAGTGTAGCCGAAGGAAGATCGCTGTTATCACCGACAGAACCTAGTTGATCTCCGGCGGTTACTTGGCTGCCGGAAGATACTTTGATGGACGACAGGTTTTTGTAGGTGATTTTTCTCGATGACGATTCGATTGTGACGGCATCGCCGTCTACAGTAGCTTCACCACTTAATCCTGCGTATACCGCATCGCCGGTCTGCGCGCTGATATATAATCCCTTATTTTCTTTTGGGTGGTAGTTGCCGGCTGGAATATCGATGTAATAACCGTAGCGTCGAGCAACAGACCAGGTAGTATCTGTATCACTGTCTGGATCTGTAAAGGGATTGTCGATTTCCTCGAGGGTTGTATATAGTCCGACTTCCTGTAGCACATCGTAGGTATCTTCCTGCGCTTTTGTCAAGTAGCCGAAAGGCGTATCGAAGACATTACTGTATGCCGTTCCGTCATCACCTGTAGGCCGCGCGTTTTCGTTTGCTATTTCAAGCAACGATTTTGTAGTTACGTGGACATCAAGAATGTGATAAGTAGTGGTAGAGTGATGCGTTTTACCATCACTACCGGTATATGAACTGGTATGTTTTTCTGTATGGGAACCAACAGTCAAAGAATACATTTGATTCCATAGATTTTTACTGTATTTTTTGACTTCTTTGTAGTTATCTTTGGTGATAACAGCGTCTTGATCAGACTCTTGAGAATTTTCAGAGTTCGACTCGGAATCGCCATCAGCGCTTTCGGTGTCGCCATCTTCAGACGGATCGGACTGATCGGGATCCGAAACGTCTGGATCGGGTTCCTGGATATCAGATTCATCGATTTCTTCTTTGTCACTATAGTCCTCGAACATCGCATCATAATATGCGATAAGCGTATCAAGATCGGTTTCAGTAGACCAGATAGTTGATCCGTTACTCTTGGCACCGTTTTGATAGAAATCTATTCGATCAAATCCTGATCGGTTTAATTGGGTACTGACTGCCTCGGAAAATTTAGCATCAAGTTCAGTGCAGTATTTATAGAGCTTGGTGAGTGTTGTATCCTCTGTCTTAAGAGAAAATGTCGGCAGCAGAGAAGATACCACCATCAAAACAAGGATAACAGCACTGATTACCAAGGCGATAGGAGAAGAGGCTGCTGCTTGCAATGCAAACGTACCAACTTTAACAAGAGCCTCTTTGACATGAGTTATTGCTACCTGAGCCAGATTAACGGAACGATGTGCAAATCGCGCAAGAGCAACTGTAGTTTGACGAGCATATTTGGCTGCATAAAATGCATTTACAGCGGTATCCTTGAGTTCTGTTACACCGTCAAGACCGAGATTGTCAGAGTTGCTTTCGTAATTTTTGATGCGGTTACCGACGTCACGCACAACATCAGTGGACAGACGTTTGGCCATGGCCTTGCGCCCGGCCAAGTGTGATTTCGATCGGATCAGTTTATCTGCAGCACGTTTGGTTTGCTGTTTTTTTGCAAGGTACGAAGGAGAGGTGATGTCAATACCTGCAGCAGTGGCCGCGGCGTCGCGTTTCTCTGCAGCGGCGGAAAAGGATGCGCGAAGCTGCTTGGCAGTTTGTTTCCGCTGTTGGATACGGTACCGATTGGCACCATATAGAGCAGCGGAACCGCGTACGAAAGATCGGCGTACATCCTGTGTTAGTGCGATGCCGGGATCATTTTCTCCGCTGCCATCCGTGCCGGCAACGAGATCACGAGCAGTAGCAGTGATGTGCTCACGAACCGTAAATTTCTGAGATTTTGGTTTTACAGTTGTAGGTCCGGTAAATCCTGAATGTGCACCGGTGCGGCTGGCCGCACCGGCTGGGTGGACGAAAGCTCTATCAGATCTAGCAGAGGTGACGTTAAAGTTAGAGTCCGTACTATGAACAAGCTGTGTCAAATAATCTGTAGAATTCTGTACCATATATGCCTGATCATCGGCGGTGTCATGTGCGACAGCCGCCGCGCCAGAGAGACCTTCTGGTTGATTAGACAACGCACGTTGACGATAGCTTTTCCGGCTGCGGGAATAGAAATAAGGGGAGGGCGAATCGGAAGGCTGCGAATCAGACGGAGTTACGCTATTCCGGCGGTTGGAGGTAGGTGCGGATACTTGTGATTCGTAGTGTCGTCCGCTACCGTCCGTATGAGTAGATGGCTCTACAGAATGACGCGAATATGGTGTAGGTGAATGGGCTACAGGTTGCACTCTGGTGGAGGTTTCAGCCGCCTTATCCTCAGACGGTCGGGCATATGATGTCTGAATTACGATTTCGGGTGCAGTCGATCGCACAGTGTCGTAGATAGTGTTGCTTCGGACTAAATCTAAATCATCACTGCTGGATATGAGCGGTTTGTGAGTGGTTGGAGAATTATAGTCTGCAGATTTGTTTGGCGATGTTTCTCGATCTCGAGAATAAATGTCATTTGATGCCTTAACATGTGTCGCGGATAGGTCTGTGGTCGAGCTGACCAAGCTATCAGCACCGTTTTTAACTTTTATTTCTGCCATAATTATTTCGATTTGCCGTTTTCAAGCGCACGCGATTGAAAAGATGTGACTTCCTCCAACTTCGTTGTGATCATCTTGTACAGTTCAGTATCTCTCGGGAATTTATCGACAAAGGGGATAATCGATTTGCCGGCGAAAAGCAAACCACTACCGGCTTCTACATTGCTGACATAGTTAAGCTGACGTTCACTGATACTCAGCAGCTGTGCAAGCTCTAATTTATCAGAAGTTGCCTGATTGAGCATCATGATATAGTCGCAGTTGGAGAGCATACGACGTGCCTCATCGGAAAGCAGCAGGGTTTCGACGTTCTGGGTAATACCGGTCGGTACAGCACCCCACTTACGGCTACGGCTCCATAACTCGAAAAAGTAGTTGGAGGCGTACTCGTTCGAGAACAGAAGCTGAATCTCATCGATGTAGATATAGGTATGTTTACCTAATGCGCGGTTTTCTGTGATACGGTTCCAGATCTGATCAAGCACGATCAGCATACCTAAAGTACGCAGCTGCTTGCCAAGATCGCGGATATCATAGATGACAAATCGTTTGGTAGTATCTACGTTCGTGTGATGTGCGAAGACGCTGAGGTTACCCTTAATGTACAGCTCAAGGGACAGAGCTAAACTGCGTGCTTCTGGATCAGGCTGCTCGATGAGAATGTCATAAAAATCATTCAATGTAGGAACAGAGTTACTGTTTTTATTGAAATGCTTTTCGTACGAAAGACGGATAACACGGTCGATGATGGAGTTTTGACCACGCTGCAAACCGCCGGACAAAAGATCGCAGATTGACATGATAAAGTCACTCTTAAGGGAGATTGGGTTATCATCATCTGCATAGTTATCACTGAGATCCATAGGATTAAGGTGGCAAGGACTATCTGCAGAAATATGAATGACCTCGCCGTCGAAACCATTAGCAAGGGCAGTATATTCTCGTTCCGGATCGATGATAAGCACGTCGGCGTTGGGATCATTAAGCAGAACACTGATGATCTCACGTTTAGCAGCAAAACTCTTGCCGGAGCCCGGTTTGCCAAGGATAAATCCGTTCGGTGAAAGCAGCGAAAGTCGGTTAAACATGATCAGGTTATGGCTGATACCGTTTAGACCGTAATAAATACCGTTACGCTGGAAGAGCTCCTGCGTGGTAAAAGGAACGAAGATAGCGGTAGCAGCAGTGGTCAGGTGACGGATACGTTCGCGGCCGAAGAAGTTTTTGCCGATTGGCAACGTACTATTAAAGGCTTCTCGCTGCTGCAGGTCAATATCTTCGATGGTTACGGTGCGGGTCTGTGCGGTCTGCTTGATTGTAAATACGTTTTTAGCAAGCTGTTCCGGAGTATCTGCATAAGTATAGATGATGGGCGTTACCTCAAAAAAGCGCTGCTGTCGATCGCGCAGATCAGTAGACAATTCTTTTGCTTCGGCCAGAGCTCGTTTGGTTTCAGGCAGGTACATCATTTCGGGAGGAATGCCTTCCTGAATGCCCTTGCGAGCGCGCTTAGTATTTTCCATTTCCATCATCGCGATCTTGGTGTCAACCATAGACAGTGCTTTAACCTGGTTTACATTGCGAATATGCAGAGTGATTACCATATTTATAGGGAGATCGGACAATACGGTAAGCAGCTCATCGGTTAAATCGGCAGGCAGATTGCCAAAGTACAAAACCTGTCCATGTTTGTTACCGAAATCAAAGCGATTGCGGGCCACGGAGAAGTCGATTGAAGTCGGAGCCACAAAAGATCGGCTAGACCAGCCACTATGAGCGATATCAGAGAGGGAAATATGGCCTCGATCATCGGGACGTGTAATGGAGCGCAAAAGATTGACACGATCTTCTCCGGAAAGCGCCGTCATATCATCTACGCCCAAGGTTTTGAAAAGGCTGATGAACTGGGTTTCAAAACGAGAGAGGATACTGGTAGCATCATCGATATTGTCGGCTTCACAGGTAAAGGTGAAATACTTATCTCGAACGACAGAATTCTGGCCCTCTTTGATTTTTGCGGCCAGCATTTCGTTCATCTCTGTACGGTACTTATCCAGTTTATCTTCATTACCTACGAGCGGCATGAACATTTCCTGACGGAAAGCCTCTTCATCGACCTGACGGGTAACAAGAGTCAGTTGTAGAGGCATTGTAGGATCAGCAAAGTTCAGGACTTCGGTATAGCGCGAAAACATATCCTTTTGATCTGCTACTCGTGCAGTCTGATAATTGATGTCAGAAAACTTTACAGTCTTGGAATATACACCTGGCTCAATCATGCAGATGCCGTTTTCCAACATACGCTGATAACCAATAAGCTGAACGGAATTCTTGGGAGCAGCATTAGCCTTAATGTTCTTTTTTTGCTTGGCGTTTAGCTTCTCGGTATTCTTTTTGAGCCGCTTTAATTTCGCGGCGTATTGCTTTTCTTGTTGCTTTAGTTCCTTGTTTCTTTCTGCAGCGGACTTCTTGGACATTTTCTCGGCTTGCTTTTTTCCTTTTTTGTTTGCGCTGAACATGGTTATCCTCCTCGATGATTGTGGCATTGTTGTTTTGCATCATTGCATGAGATATCATCATCTCTTCGGGAATATCAGGTTCAGCTGACCAGTGAAATTTGTTGTTCCCGAGATAATGGCGTAATAAAAGACTGATATATTGCTCGAATGGCATATTACTTTTGCGATAAAAGCCAAAAGCAAATATAGGAGCGCATAATACTGCTACTATGTACGGGTATACATCCATTGTTACATGAAGCAGGTGAACAAGGATGAAATAGGATATACCAACAGTAGCGGCTGCACCTACAATGGAAATAAGTTGCCTACCCGAAAAGTCACCTACAATACGTTCTTTGTAATCTGTGATCTCTTTGGGTATATGTGTTGAAAGGGCCATAAGTTACCTCCAATATTCCAAATAGTGGCGAGGATTTACATAGCACCGCAGATTTTATCTGCAAACGCTTTTGATCCTTTGAGTGCTACGATTAAAGCGCCAATCAGGACAATAATGGATCCGGCCGCAGAGAAGATACCATTCAGGCCGTTATTGGCAGGTATAATATCTGTAACCATACTGGTTGCGATTGACGGGAAAAAATATAATATTAACACAAGAATTACGCCTTGCAAGCAGACGGCGACGAAGGATTTGAGAAATCCTTTTCCTACTTGTGACCATTCTCGATTTGGAAGCGTAGCAATAGGGATGGGAGCTACGGCGATATATATGTAAAGTTGGATAAAACGTCCGATAGTGAGTATTTGGGTAAAAGCCCATGCGATTTTGGTACCCAAAACACAGAGAAATAAAACAAGCAATGCGACGATTTGCACACCAAACGCCATATCATCAACCGAATTATTGAAATTCGTGAGATCTGTGGTCATAGTAATACTGCTGGTTACATTGACCTGTGTTGACAGATCGAGAAAACCATTGTATATGGTATTTAGTATGGTAGTAGATTGGTTAATAATCGTAATTGAAAGGGCAAGTTTGATAATAAGGATAGAAAAGGGTTTGAGTAAATCCGGTAATTGATTAGATGAAAAGCGATCGCTCAATTCAAGAAATTCGATCATGATGAAAATGAGTAAAACAATAAATGCACAAGTCCGGAACGCACCTGATGCAATGCTGGTAACATGTGACCAAATGGTTGCATACGCATTGTCACGTGTAATGCTCGCGAGCAAACCGCTGTCCAAAGATAAATTCCTAATATCCTCTATAATTAGCTCCATCAGAGCTTTGATCGCGTCTTTGAACAAGATAATCCTCCATTCAATGGTGCATACGCTCCAGATGGCGTATGCACCAATCCTGTTGTCGTTTTAGAGGGTGATGGTAGTAATGAGCTGTGATGCAGCAATGACGATACCGCCGCCGATCAACTCCATAATGCCATTCTGGATACCAGGGCCGTTCGAGTCCTTCAGACCACGACCAACCGAGATCATACCCCAGACGGCAAGCAGTGCACCTGCAGCCAGTACGCCCTTGGAGAGCAGGGTAATCATTTGAGTGAACATAGCATTCATGTAAATATACCTCTTTCTTTTTTATTGCAGAGAATTCAACTCATTCACATCAGCCTCACTGATATGAATGGTTTCTTTAACATTGTCGAATTTTACAGGTTGAGTGCGGAATTTTTCGATTTCCGCTTCGATGTCATACCAGTTTTTCTTATCGGCGATTGCCGTCTTGGAAAACTCAGGATGATTTTTCAGATCATATTTTTTAGATCTGAAAGGGGGAAGGCCGCTGATTTGAACAATGCAATCAGTACGATCAATCTTACCGATTTCTGCTGGATCCAAAAGATCGCGTCCGAGCTGCTGATTCTGTACGGATACGCTGCCTTGCTGGCCGCGTGTTTCGTTGAAATTTCGGTTGTCGATGGTTTCCTTACCGAGCATTTTCGACAGTTCTTCGGTGGTCTTGGTTGATTTACCGCCGAGAAAAACATACGAGTCACAGCAGTCGATGATGGTTTCAGCATCATCCTTGTAGACATTGGTGATCTGTGTCTTACTCTGAAGAATAATAGAAGCAGAAATCTGTCGGCTGCGGATCGTACTGATGAGGTGTTCAAAGTCCGGAATACGGCCAATGTTTGCAAACTCGTCCAGCAGGCACCGAACCGGCACAGGCAGTTTACCGCCGCAATCATCATCTGCATGCGTACAGAGAAGATTGAACATTTGGTAGAACATCATGGCCGAGATGAAAGAAAATGTCGTGTCCGTGTCAGAGATAATGACGAAAAGGGCAGTCTTGCGATCGCCGATGGTATCCAACTCTAATTCATCATCCATCATGCACTCTCGCACTTCATCGATGTCGAAAGGTGCTAGGCGTGCGGCACAGGAGATAAGGATACTTTTCATCGTTTTACCAGAGACAAATTGTCAAGGACTTTTTAATCAAATTCACAAAAAATCTACAAAAA
>ENA-UOJR01000433-UOJR01000433.1-human-gut-metagenome-genome-assembly--contig:-C115P-NODE-433-length-57309-cov-172.822039_pt1 | contig 57309 bp, 40 predicted proteins | sample MGYA00242354_ERZ723901 | MGnify/ENA metagenome assembly ERZ723901
AGTAACACATTTATTAGTTTGTAAATGTGTCTACCTATATCAGGATAAGACAGTAAGCATTTCAACCTCTACTTGCGCCTTCTTCTCCCTATTTATCCCTCCTTAAACTCCAGTATATCCCCCGGCTGGCAATCAAGTTCCTTACAGATTGCTTCCAGTGTAGAGAAACGGATGGCCTTAGCCTTTCCGGTTTTGAGAATAGAGAGATTGGCAGGCGTAATATCAATCTTCTCCGCCAGTTCGCCCAAAGATATCTTTCTTCGGGCCATCATTATGTCAAGGTTTACTATAATCATATAATTGTGTTCTATTTATCAATTATTCTTTTCCCACTCACACCACCAGTCAGTGTACCGTTTCGTCAACCGGTAATAACCATATATGCACAGATACATCCACGGCATTACAATATAGACTTTCCACTTCCCGTCAAAGGCCGGAAACAAGAGGAGAAAATAGACAATACTTGCCAACAATAAAACCGCCACAAGTCCGACAACGAAATACAGACCATATTTCACACTTTTCTTCATATCGCGCTCTTCACTTTTATTTAAATCGTCAACTCTTGTTCCTCACGCATACGAACTCCCATCTTAAAAAGATAGCCCATAAAGATGATGAAAACTCCCAATAACACGAATATCCGATAAGAAGTATCAGTCGGTACTCCTTCGGGAGTAAACCAGGAGAGAGTTACCTGAAAAAGCCCATTCAATGCTATCAGCACCCCAATGGTTTGTATCAAAGATGAATTCTGATAAACAAACACTTCCTCTTTCTTCACATTGCGAAGAATGAGAAAAATACACAAGCCACATATTGTCATCACCAGCATTGTTACTGATTCGGGTAATATGTGCCAGATAAAATTAGCAGTATCATCCTTTCCCAACTCATAGCACAATGTCAGATTACGAACAATGCCGCCACCAATACATAGTCCACAGAAATAAAACAGCACATTCATAATAAGCGCTATCCGTCTCTTTGGTTCCTTTGGTTCCTTTTGTTTCATAAGTGTCATAAGTGTCATAATCCCTCCTCTCACTTTTAAATAGTCAAGTCCTGTTCTTCCTTTATCTTCACCCCGGCGGCAAATATCTCGGTGAAAAGAATTATAATAACCAGGGATGTGAAATCCGTATCATGCGATGCAACCACTTCATAGCCCAGCAGAGCCACTTGCTTCACTGCTTCAAGATGATTCAGCCAATCGTGCAAAGTCATCAAGCCGTACAATGCAGCAAACGAATAAGTAAAGAAACGCAACCGGGCTACATTATCCGAAGTAAACACTTCCCGCTTTGAGATGGATACCAGCAAACGTATCAGACAATAGATTCCTACAAAGAAAGGAATGATGGCAAACATGGCAAAGAAGTTCACTATGGAACTCCAGACAGTGGGGACAATCACAGTGCCTATTCTCTTTACCTGATAAGGTACTGACTTATCGGCAAAACGATTCGTCAAGGAATCGACTGCTGTCGTTTCCAAAGGTCTAACATCCACATATACCTTATCAAATAAACCGGAATACTCCGGCTGTGGAGTTCCCGAATGCACATTTACACTATTGTAACCCTCAAGAAAACTATTCTTCATATCCACCCAGCCTGCTATCATCGCATAGGTAAACTCTGCAACAATGACCAATATAGCCAGGATACCCAATATACTTATCTTTTTCATAATCCTCCCCCCACATTAAACCGTTAAATCCTGCTCTTCCTTTATCTTCACGCCGATGGCGAATATCTCGGTGAACAATGCCAACAGCATATAATTGAACCAAGCATACTTGAAAGAATAAGGCAACACCTCGTATCCCTCCAGCCGCACTTGAGAAGCCAAGTCATGATAGATGCCCCATTGCTGCAACTCGAATAAAAGACTCACCGAAATCAGCGCATAGACAAAGATGCGCATCCGACGCACATTCTTGTGCACAAACACCTCGCCTTTCGTGGCAGTAAGCACCAGCCGCGCCACACTATAGAACCCGTAAAGCGCAAACAGTCCCGCAGGAAACAGCAAGAACGATACCCACCGCCACTTCGTACTACGGAAACCTTGCACCGATACCTCACTTGTATTGCAATACATGGGCGTATCCTGTGCCGCACTAATCAAAGTATCAGCAGGCAGCGTATCATCTGCCCGCACCAAAAGTGACACGGAGGGTAAGGCATGAAAATCCTTCTGGTCGCCCGCCTCATTCCAGCCGTCCATAAATCCACTAAACATATCCGTTACAACACTACCAATAAACACTACCAAAGCCAGGAAGGCACATACTCTGATTTTATTCATATCTCTGTCCGTTCTTCTTATTATTAAATCGTCAAATCCTGCTCTTCCTTCATTTTCAATCCAATGGCAAACACTTCACCTACAATCAGCGAACAAAGCCCAAGTACCAGCGTGGTAGTGCTCACCAATTCTGAGAGGCTCAGCTCGTAACCATGCAGCGAGAATACGGTATCGATACCTATAAAATCAAGATATGATGACGCAAAGGTACAGCAGAAGCTGACAACCAGTGCCATTCCCAATCGACGCAGCCGACGTACATTCCGCCAGTTGAAGATGTCGGACTTGTTGATAGAGATTATCAAGCGGATAAACAATACTACCGCCCAAAGGGAAAAGCCCAAATGCAGATATATCAGCAAATACTTTGCCACCACTTTCCCGACAGAATCATGAGAATCTACGCTGACCATCAACGAAGAGTAGGCTGCAGGCACATAACTCCTGCTTTTCTCATTGTAGACGGAATCCCTGAAGAAATCAAACGACTCCATGGAAGAAGGTATCAGGTTGACAACCTTTAGGTTCATCAGTTCCTTGTAGGCAGCAATGTCACTCCCTTTCTTTCCCAGCTCCAGTCCGGTCTGCGCCCCCATCTTGGCTCCCAGAAAGATATAGTACCCCTGCTCCAATACCGAGTAACTCAGTACAAGCATTACCACCAGGCAGAGAATGTTCAATCTTCTTTTCATAATTCAGTTGTTGTATTAGTATCAGATATATTATATTTATTCAGTTGTTTCAAGGAGAGTAGAAGCAACAATATGAAAACCACTGCCCAAACCAGTACATACGGGTTACTCAGCAGATGTGTCACATCCTCCATTTCAGGATGTTTCAGGCTCAGATAGACAGACAAGCCGTTATTCATGATATGTATCAGAATACATGCCATAAGACTCCGTGTCTTATAATAAAGCCAGGCAAGCAAGAAACCGATGAGGCAAGCACCTATTATCTGAACCGGATTCAGATGAAAGATACCAAATATCAATCCGGAAAACAAGATAGCCTTTGCCGGGCTATATCTGCGAAGCAGCTCCTTGGTAATGGCACCACGGAAAAGCAGTTCTTCCAGTACGGGTCCCAAAACAGAAATACAGAGAATACCCAGCCAACCGGATTGCAGTATATCAAATGTCTGGTCCAACAAATTGGGCAAAAAAGTAAGTTCGGACATCAGAAGACCTATTATACATATGGAAGTCATTCCGGCAAGCAGGCTCCATGCCAGATAAGGGACTGACACCGGAGAATACAGATGCTTGTCTCCCGTCAGGTAGTTCTTGCGCCACAAGTACAGTCCCATGAAAACAAAGCCCAGCAGCATGGTAGGCGCCACAGCAATCTGACCAGCCTTGTCCATGTCGAAAGTTCCATAAGCGAAATACGTATACAGCAGACAGAAAGGTCCTGCAAACAGTGCTCCTACAATCTGCATCAAAAAGTAAATCAATACTAGTTTTATTGCCGTTTTCATTGTTCTATTCGTCTAAAAGTTCGCAAAGATACACATTTTCTCTGTCAATCCGTCAAGCTGTGGCAACAAGTCCCATCAGCAGCACCATCACTGTAGAAAGTGACAATACCAATAGTGTAATACTCATAAATGCTCTTCTCATAACCTAAGCCCCTCCCTCATTTCTATATTTGTTCTTCATTTATTTCACTGCCAGGAGCAATACGTCTTCCTCTGCAGTGGCATGTTCCACCAACAGATTCCAGTCGTTGTCCTTCTTACTCCATTTGTAACTCAAGTAGTTGATGTCATCTCCCGCCTGCAGATAAACTGCTTTTTCTTTCACATCGGAGTAGGCATGCGTCTTGTTGTCCCACAAGGCATATTCCACATCCGTACCGGTTTCTGTATAATTGTAGTTCAAGCAATAGAAGCGTTCAAACGCCTGCTCAATCTCGTTCCATTTCAACGCTTCCTTCTGTATCGTACGCCCTTGGGTATCATAGATGAAATTGTATTTCAAATGGTTCTGCAGAAACTTACCGTTCTCTACTTTATATACAATCTGGGACTCCACCTGATTTCCGTTCATCACTTCATTATAGGCAAAGTTTTCCTGGATATTACCACCAAAAGCATTTATCACTACTGTCACTACAAAGATTGTTGTCATTACTAAAGTTTTCATACCGTTATTGTTTTATTAGTTCTTTATTTTGTTTTTCGATAATCATTTATCGTTTTTCGATATGCAAATAAAAGACCTTTTTTTGGTATGACAAAGAAAAACAGAAAATATTTATCGAAAAACAATAAAAAAAACGCGTTTTACGATAAATATACAGAAAGCAAACACTTCAAACGGGAAAATACATAGAACTGCAAGGGGATAAATGACCTTATTGCCTTATGTTTATAAAGCAAGAATGGATTTAATCTCCACCTCGTCACGGTGAAGCTGGGCAATAAGTTCTTCTATACTGTCGAATTTCAGTTCAGGACGGGTGCGGCGCACAAAGGAAAGACGCATCGGCTGCTGATAAATATCAGCATCAAACCGGAATATATGGACCTCAATACTGCGATCGGGTCCGTTCTCCAACGTAGGCCGGTAGCCAATGCTTAGCATACCGCCGTACTCCTTGCCTTCAACACAGACACGGACGGCATACACACCATCGCAGGGAATCAGCTTGTCAGGATCGGAAACACGGAGATTAGCCGTAGGGAAACCTATCTTACGCCCCACCTGATAGCCACCGACAACCGTACCGTCCAAAAAGAAATCATATCCCAGATACTCGGCAGCTTCCGAAACGTTTCCCTCCAGCAACAGACCGCGAATAGCCGAGGAGCTGACAGTAACCTCCGTTACCGATGTCTCCTTACTATAAGAATACGCGCGCGCAAGAAGCACCTCCATACCCAATTCGCGACCATAGTGCACATAGTCTTCAAAACCCTCGCTGCGGTTATGCCCGAAACGATGGTCGTACCCCACTACCAAAGCTTGTATCTGATAGCGATCCTTCAGTATGGACATGAATTCCCGTGCCGAAAGCCGGGCTATTTCAGGAGTAAAATCAAGCATCATGCAATAATCCACCCCAGTCTTGGCAAGCAGGGAAACTTTCTCATCACAAATGGTCAATAACTTCGGATGATAATCGGCCTGCATCACTTTACGCGGATGTACCGGAAAAGTCACGACCGACGAAGCAAGCCCACGCCCGGCAGCTACCGCACACACTTGCTCTATCAGGTAGCGGTGTCCCCGATGTACTCCGTCAAAGAAACCGATAGTGGCTACACTTGGACGGGAACCAATGTCCGATGTTTCACAAAACAACTGCATGTCTCCAATCCTCGTGGGCCTTTGGCGTATAGGTAGAAATACCCAACGCCTCCGCTGTCCGGCAATTGGCCTCAGAATCGTCAATGAAAAGAGTCTCGTTGGGAAGAATACCGGTCTCATCCAGTACTTTCTGAAATATATCGGCATCCGGTTTTGCCATCTTCATCTCATAAGAGAGATAGATATGCTCAAAAAAGTCCTCCGCACGGAAAGCCTTGTAGCGAAACGCGTGCAGACACGACCATTGCCAATGGATTTCATTGGTGTTGCTCAGCAGATAGACCACATATTTTTTGCGCAGTTCCAACAGTAAATCCAATTTAAAAGTAGGAATACTCACTAGGAAACTGTTCCAGGCGTCATCTATCTGGGCATCAGTCACCGGTTTCCCTATCTTTCCACGAATCACTTCCCGGAACTCCGCACTGGTAATCAACCCTTTTTCATATTTCTGGAAGAAATCCTGCTGGTGATAGAGGTCCAACATGACTTCCACGTCCGGCAATCCCAGCTTTCTGAAATTCTCTAAACAGCGCTGGCGGTCCAAATCAATCAGAACTCCGCCAAAATCAATAATAAGGTTCTTGATTCCTCTTCTTTTCATCACTATTTCTGTGTTAAACGTCGGATAAGGCGAACCAGTTCACCTATCCACAAAACAAACGAAGTAGAAACGACAATCGTCATCCAAGTCATAAAATCGAGCGGCACTGTGCGGAATACAGCTCCACCAAACTGTACAATCAGTATCTGTCCGCCCAAAATGGCAAGTATAATCAGCTCCATGCCATAAGATTTAGAAATGCCCTTGAACGCCGAGTCCGAAGTGCCGAACACACGTGCATTGAACAAGTTCCAGAACTGAAGCATAACAAAGAACGTGAAGAACACAGTCAACCGATAGGTAGTCATCCCCCCCTCTTCACTGTTAAACCAGAAGAGCATTCCCATAAGTAACACCAGGAAGGCAGACCCCATTCCCAGAATGTAATACCTCATGGACTTGGTTATAATGAAATCCGTACTCTTACGCGGTTTTTCCTTCATCACGCTCTCACTGGGTGGAATGGACGCCAGGGCCAGGGCCGCAAACGTATCCATAATCAGGTTCACCCACAACATCTGCGTGACGGTCAAAGGAAGCGTCGTACCCACCAGTGAACCCAGGAGAACGATAAACAAAGCCACAAAATTGATAGTCAGTTGAAAAACAATGAAACGCTGTATATTCTTATATAGAGAACGTCCCCACATCACGGCCGTACCTATACTGTTGAAGGAGTCATCCAGCAACGTGATGTCGCTGGCCTCCTTGGCAACGGAGGTTCCAGTACCCATCGAAAGTCCCACTTGCGCATGGTTCAACGCAGGAGCATCATTCGTGCCGTCACCCGTCACAGCCACTACCGCACCTTTCTGCTGCAACAGTTGCACCAGACGCTGTTTGTCTGTGGGGCGTGCACGCGACATTATCTTCAAGTCCATCACACGGTCCAATGCCTCCTCATCCGTCAATTCGGCAAATGCAGCTCCCGTAATGCGGTTCTTTTCCGTATCCTCCGGTTTCCACAGACCAATCTGACGTGCTATCTCGGTAGCTGTACCCGGTGTATCTCCCGTCACAATCTTCACGCCGATACCTGCCGACTGGCATTTGGCAACGGCCGCAGGCACATCCGGACGGATAGGATCACTGATGGCAACCACACCGAGGAACGACAAGTCATTTTCAGCAACCAATGACACACAATCAGACGCTTCCGCATCATCCACAATCTTGAATGCAAAGCCAAGTGTACGCATAGCCATATTCTGGTAGTTGAGCAACTGAGCCTCCACTGTAGAACGGTATTCCACCGCATCCACACGCTTGCCGTCCAACATGACATCCTTGCATTTACCCAAAACAATCTCGGGAGCTCCCTTCACATACAGCACCTTCTTCCCAATCAGGGGGGATTGCACCAGGGTAGCCATGAATTTCCTTTCCGTAGAGAAAGTCAGCTGGTCGATAACCGTAGCTTTCTCACGCAGCGCCAGATAGTCGCATCCTTGGCTGTTCAGCCAAAGCAGCAGTGCCACCTCCGTGGGGTTACCCACCCCTTTCGGCTTCTCGCCAGTCACCTCTTCTTCCAGAAAAGCAGTAGAGTTAGCACTGATACCTTCCATTACCAGCTTGCTGAGGTCATCATTCCCCAGCTGCCCGTTATTCTTCAAACCATAGAAATTGGGTTCATGCACCTGCATCAGATTTTGGGTCAATGTACCGGTCTTGTCGGTACAAATCACTGTAATGGCTCCCATCGTCTCGCATGCATGCATCTTGCGCACCAGGTTGTTGGTGGAGAGCATGCGGCGCATATTCAACGCCAGACTGAGTGTCACGCTCATCGGCAAGCCTTCGGGCACAGCCACCACAATCAGGGTAACCGCCATCATAAAGTATTGCAAAGTAGCCTGCAAGGCCGGCAGCCAATCACGGAAGGTATGAAATGAAGAAAAGTCATAGACCAGTACCACATCCTTTACAAAGAAAATGAAAAAAGCCAGACCCGCTACGGAAAAGCCAATCTTTCCAATCAGATTGGCCAATTTGGTCAACTGAATATTCAGCGGAGTAGGTTCCGTATTCTGTTCGGTACTTTGACGTGCCACTTTACCGATTTCCGTAGCATCGCCCACAGCCTCCACACGCATGGTGCCATGTCCGTCCACCACCGTTGTACCGCGCAAAATGCGATTGGAAGCATACGTAGCCTCTTCGTCAAAGTCAGCTTCTACGGTAGTTTTCGTCACTACCGGCTCACCGGTCAGATTCGATTCGTTCACTTGCAGGGAAATGGCTTCCAGCAATTCACCGTCCGCCGGAACCTCTTCACCGGTTTCCAGCACCACTATATCACCCACCACTACATCTTTACGGGGAATCTCCTGCACATGTCCGTTACGAATTACTTTCACCAAAGTTTCTTCGTTCACTGCATTCAGCAGGTCAAACTTCTTTCCGGCATCATACTCAAAGAAGAAACCGATACCGGTAGCCAGCAGAATGGCTACTATAATGCCGATAGTCTCGGCATATTCATTCTCTACAATGGAAATAATCAAAGAAAACAGAGCGGCAACCAGCAATACCCTTACTACGGGGTCCTCAAACTTCTCCAGATACAATTTCCATAAGGAAGGCCGTTTAGGAGGCGTCAATAAATTTACTCCATGTTCGTCGCGGCTCTTCCGCACTTGTTCGTCGGTCAGTCCGACATGATAATAATCATCCTTTATTGCAGTCATGCAAGTCTTTAGGTTTAATTTTGGAACGCAAAAATACAATAATAATCCGGGAAAACAATACCTATATAATGATTAGTGATTAATTGACTGTCATTGATTCTCTTTTTCCCTCACCAGTTTCGGTCTAGTTGCAGGCTCCCACGGCAATGTGAACCAGAAAGTCGAACCTGCCCCTTCTTCCGATTCCACGCCTATTTCGCCCCCCAATTTGCGGACAATGGTCTGGCAAATGGAGAGTCCCAGTCCGGTACCGTTCTTTTCCTGCTTCAGCTTGACGAAACGTTCAAAAACATGTGGCAACTTTTCCTGGGGAATACCGGTTCCCGTGTCTTTTACGTAGAAATAGAGACCTTCCTCATAGAGTCTGAATCCGAGGGTAATACTGCCTTCCTGGGTGAACTTCAGGGCATTCGTCATAAAATTGGATATCACTTGTGCAAGCCGGTTTCTGTCTGTATGCATGGTATATTCCTTCTCAGAAGCCTCCCGGACAATCTGCACTCCACTACCCAGCTCGGCCACCCGCATACGGAACTGTTGTTCCAAATCGGACATCATCTGGTTGATGTCCACATCCGAGAACACAAATTCCAATGTTCCGGCTTCTATCTTCGAGAGGTCCAGAATATCAGCAATCAGCTGTTGCAGCATTTCATTGTTACTTTGCACAATTTCCAGGAACTGTGTCTTCTCTTCGTCTGTCGATGCAGAGGCCAGCAATTCCGAGAATCCGACAATTGCGTTCAGCGGGGTACGGATTTCATGGCTCATATTCGCCAGGAACACCGATTTGGAGCGGTCGGCATTCTCTGCCTTCTCACGTGCCAGTTTCAATTCAGCTTCCACTTGTTTCAGCCGGGTAATGTCATGCACGGTAATCACCATGCAGTCGCGGTCCTCAATCTCCATATACTCGCCGGAAACATAAGCATTGCATTCCGTAGTTCTGCCTTCGCTATCCCTAAGATTCAGAATAGCTGCCAAATCCGTGAAGTTCTTTTGCACCACAAAGGCATTCTCTATGGCATTCCGCACGGGGCAGTGCTCACACAAATCGTGAGTGCCGCAACCTCCTGCTGCCGACAAGGCATTGTTACAGCGCAGAATATCTCCCACCCGTCCAGTTTCGGCAGGCTTTACAGCTCCGGTAATATCGTAGTAATTGGTGTAGAATACAGTGAAGTCGCGGTTTATCAGCAGTACATAGGCGTGCAGATTCCGCATAATCGCCCTGAACAGCTTGTCGGTCATTTTCATAAAATGTTGTTTTAATAGAGAACAAAAATAAACTATTTTTGTTCAACAATAGAACAAAAAGGGCTTTTAAACGTTACTATAAGAGAATAAACCTAAAAAAAGAAATTTATGGAAAAGTACATTTGCACTGTATGCGATTATGTCTATGACCCTGAATTGGGCGACCCTGAAAATGGAATAGAACCGGGAACATCTTTCGAAGACCTTCCCGAAGATTGGGTTTGCCCCTTGTGTGGAGTAGGCAAAGAAGAATTTGAGAAAGCGTCCTAAGACGCTTTCTTTTCTTTTATATCGCTGCTGGCTTCCACTACATTCACCACATAATCGCCCAGCTTTTCACATTCCGCAATGATGTCCATATAGTAAACACCCATCTGGTAATCATATTCCTTGTTGTTCACATCCAAGATATTCTGGTTCTTCAGCTGATTGCGGTAATTATTGATTTCGTTCTCCAAATTAAAGGACTTGTTCACATCCGCGCCTGCATGCTCCGGATGTTCCACCACGACAATCATCTGCTCCAAGGCATCATCCGTCAGCTTCATCATGAAATGGATATGCTCGTACTGCTTCTCGGTGAAATCCTGATTGGTCTGGCGCTTGCGGTTGATGGTACGTGCCAGGTTATAACAGCTGTCGCCGATGCTCTCTATCTCCGTCACTTCACGCAGCATGGCACGTATTTGCAACTTACTTTCCGAACTCAGGCGCCCTTCGGACACTTGATTCAGATAATTGGCAATCTCCAGCTCCATGCTGTCACTGATATTCTCGTACTTCTCCACACGGCTGAACACTTTGTTGAAATCATCATCCTTCTCCGTATGCAGCAAGTCCTGCACCATTCCGAACATACGGCGGGTACGTTCGGCAAAAAGATGTATTTCCTTGCTTGCCTGCAGGATGGACAGCTCTGCCGTAGAAAGCATACCGCCCGAGATAAAACGCAAGCGATATTCCTCGTCCTGCTCCTTCATTGGAATAATGGCACAGACCGTACGTTCGATAAACTTCACGAACCATATCAATATCAGCACGTTGCAGATATTGAAGCAAGTATGGAATGCCGAAAGCTTGAAGGATACGGCCACAGCCGGATCTTTAGTACCCATCACGTTCTCTACGAACCATGACACAGCCTCGGTAAAGGGGGTGAAAAGACACAACACCCATATCACACCAAACACATTGAACACCAAGTGGGCCAAAGCAGCCCGCCTTGCCTGCGTATTACCGGTCAGCGCCGCAAGGTTTGCCGTGATGGTTGTACCGATATTCTCTCCCAAAACCAGTGCTGCCCCCAATTCGAAACTAATCCAGCCGTTGGCGCACATAATAAGCGTAATGGCCATAGTTGCCGCAGATGCCTGCACAATCATGGTCAACACCGTACCGATACCCACAAAAAGGAGTATGGAGATAAAGCCCATGTCGGTATAGTCCTGCACAAATGACAGCATATCAGGATTTTGGCTCAAGTCAGGAGCATTGTTTTTCAAATAGGAAAGCCCCATGAACAAGAATGAGAAACCGAAAATAAATTCACCGACAGACTTGCGGTTACTTTTTTGAGAGAAGAGGAGAGGAATGCCGAAAGCAAGAAGAGGAAGAGCAAAGGCGGCAATGTCCACCTTGAAACCTAAAGCTGAAATAATCCATGCCGTAACAGTCGTACCGATATTAGCACCCATTATGACACCTATGGACTGTGAAAGCGTTAACAACCCCGCATTGACAAAACTTACAACCATCACCGTGGTTGCAGAGGAAGATTGTACAAGTGCTGTAATCAGCACGCCCGTCAACATACCGGTCACTCTGTTGGTTGTCATTGCGGTCAATATCTTCCGCAGTCTGTCACCGGCAAATTTTTGAAGCCCCTCACTCATAATCTTCATTCCGTAAAGAAACAGTGCCAATGAGCCGAGTAGCTTTAAAAAATCATAAAAAGAATATTCCATCTTTAATTATTTAAGGTGTTTCATTCCTTCACGTGTTATAATGTCCTATATTTAACGTGTCAACCCACTAAAAACGAGACATCATGAAACACATGTTACAAATTTGTTGCAAAAATAATAATATTTCTAAAGAATTCCCTATAGGGAGCTCACTTTTGGATATTTATTACGGTTTTAATCTAAATTTCCCCTATCAGGTAGTCAGTGCAAAGGTCAACAACCGTTCCGAAGGACTGAATTTCCGTGTATACAACAATAAGGATGTAGAATTTCTCGACATACGCGACTCCTCAGGTATGCGCACCTATGTCCGTTCCCTCTGCTTCATTCTTTACAAAGCTGTCAGCGAGCTGTTTCCGGAAGGAAAACTGTTCGTAGAGCATCCGGTATCCAAAGGTTACTTCTGCAACCTGCGCATCGGCCGCCCCATAGAGCTGGAAGATGTGGCAGCCATCAAGAAGCGGATGCAGGAAATCATTGCCGAGAACATCCCCTACCACCGTGTAGAATGCCACACCACCGAGGCTGTACGCATCTTCAACGAACGGGGCATGAACGACAAAGTGAAGCTGCTGGAAACTTCCGGCTCGCTATATACCTATTATTACACATTGGGCGACACCGTAGACTACTACTACGGCAACCTGCTGCCCAGTACCGGGTTCATCTGGCTGTTCGACATCGTGAAGTATTACGACGGCCTGCTGCTGCGTATCCCCAACAAGGAGAACCCAAATGTACTGGAAGAAGTGGTGAAACAAGAGAAAATGCTCGACGTATTCAAGGAACACCTGCGCTGGAACTACATTATGGGACTGGGCAACGTAGGCGACTTCAACATGGCTTGCGAGGAAGGCCATGCCACCGACCTCATCAACGTGGCCGAAGCCCTGCAGGAAAAAAAGATAGCCCAGATTGCCGATGACATCTACCACCGCGGCGAAAACGGAAACCGGGTGAAGCTCGTGCTCATCTCCGGCCCCTCGTCTTCCGGAAAAACCACTTTCAGCAAACGCCTCAGCGTGCAGTTGATGACCAACGGCCTGCGTCCTTACCCCATCTCGCTGGACAACTACTTCGTAGACCGTGAAGACACCCCGCGCGATGAGAACGGCAATTACGATTACGAATCGCTCTATGCCCTCGACCTTGAGCTCTTCAACACCCAATTACAAGCATTGCTCCGGGGCGAAGAAGTGGAGCTGCCCCGCTTCAACTTCAACCTCGGGAAGAAAGAGTACAAGGGAGACAAGCTGCGCATCGACGAGCATACCATCCTCATCCTGGAAGGAATCCATGCCCTGAACCCTGAACTGACACCACAGATTCCCGCCGCCAGCAAATACAAGATTTATGTATCTGCCCTGACCACCATCTCGCTGGACGACCACAACTGGATTCCCACCACGGACAACCGCCTGCTGCGCCGCATCATCCGCGACTTCAACTACCGCGGCTACTCGGCACAAGAGACCATTTCACGCTGGCCCAGTGTACGTGCCGGCGAGGACAAATGGATATTCCCCTACCAGGAAAATGCCGACGTTATGTTCAACTCCGCCCTCTTGTTCGAATTCGCCGTGCTCCGCTGCCACGCAGAGCCCATCCTTACCAGTGTTCCACGGAACTGTCCGGAATACGCAGAAGCCTACCGGTTGCTGAAATTCATCAAATATTTCACCCCCGTGCAGGACAAAGAAATTCCACCGACATCCTTATTGAGAGAATTTTTAGGAGGCAGTAGCTTCAAATACTAAGTTTTTATTCTAACTTTGTGAGCAAATAAAACAAACGTACACATGAAAAAAATTATTTCGATACTTCTCTTAGCGACTTTCTGCATCTTTACTCAACTCCATGCGCAAAACCGTGCAGACGAATTGATGAAACAAGCACAAGAAAATCTTACGAAAAAAGAATATATCAAAGCCCGCTATCTATTCCTGCAAGCCTACAATGCCTTTGCCACGCAAGACAAGTATGCCCAGGCAGTGGAATGCGGCGTCAATGCCAGCGCCCTCTACCATCGGGAGAATTACTATAAAGAAGCTTTTGAACTGCTGCGCGGTGCCGAGCAAGTGGTGGCAACCGGCGAACAGAAAACGGGCAAGGCCATGCCCAACCTACGTTTCCGCATCAACAAGGAACGCCTGCAGATGTACATCAACCTGAAAAATCCCGCACGTGCCAAGGAACAGCTGACCAAACTGGAAGAGACCGCCAAAGCCTCTCACAACGACTCTCTGAGCAACGACCTGCTTTATACGCAGGCCAACTATTACTACACCTTCGGCATGAACACACAAGGTGATGCGGCTACCAACCGCCTGATAGGGCAATATAAGGAACAGAAGAACTACGCCAAAGTAGACGAATGCTACAAGACTCTTATCAGTATCGCCCGCAAAGCAAACAATGCCGGACTGGTGGCACGCACCTACGACAAGTACATCCTATGGACCGACTCCGTAAAGGCGCTTACCGCCCAAGAGGAACTGAACGCCCTGAAGAAGAAATATGATGAAAGCCTGGCCACTATCCAGGAGAAAGATGATTCCCTAAGCGCCAAGCAGTACATCATCATCGGGCTTTGCATACTCGCCGCCATCCTTGCCGCCGCACTGGTATTCGGCGCCATCGTATTGCTGCGTTTCATCATCCTCACCCGTAAACAGAAGAAGGCCATCAGCATTGCTAATGAGCACAATGAGCTGAAAACCAAATTTATCCAGAACATTTCCGCCCAAATGGAACCGACACTGGACACGCTCGACGCCTCACTGCCGGGCGTAAAAGCCCTGCATGCATTCTCCAACCATATCCAGGAACTGTCCGAATTGGAAACCACCTTGTCCGAACCCTACGAAGTGCAGGAGAAGAATATCTCCACTTTCTGTGAAGGCATCATGGACAAAATCAAAGGAATGACACAAGAAGATGTCACCCTGACCGTGAATGCCCCCAAATTGAATGTGAAAATCAACCCTGAGCAACTGGAACGCGTCTTGCTGCATTTGTTGGAAAACGCCGCCGAGTACACCCCTGCTGGAGGAAAAATATGGCTGGACTTCAAGAAACGTGGTGCGCACACCCACCAGTTCATCATCAGCGACACCGGTTGCGGTATCCCCGAGGAGCAACGCGAAAACATCTTCAAGCCTTTCACCGAAGTGAAAGACCTGACGCAAGGCGACGGCCTGGGACTCCCCATCTGCTCACTGATTGCCACCAAGATGAACGGCAGCTTGACACTAGACAGCAGCTACAACAAGGGAGCACGGTTCGTACTGGAACTGCACGCATAAACCATACATAATACAATCTGTATGACCCCTAAATTTGAGAGCCGCTTGCCACCGGCATTATCGGGACAAACGGCTCTCTGTGTATATTAAGGATGTGGTTGTCAACGCAACGCTTCCACCTCTTCCGGTGTCAGTGGAATTTTCTTGCCCAAGCGACGTGCTCCCGTTTCGGTAATCAGATAATCCTCCTCATTACGGATGCCGCCGAAATTGCGGTATTCTTCCACCTTATCGTAGTTGATGAAGTCCATGAACTTCTTCTCTCCTTTCCATAAGTCAATCAGCTCGGGGATGAAGTAGATGCCCGGCTCAACCGTATGCACAAAGCCCGGTTCCAGAGGGATGGCAAGACGCTGGCTCTTGCGGCCGAACTGCGTACTCTTGGGCTGACCGTCATAGCCTACCCAGAGCTCACCCAGGTTCTCCATATCGTGCACATCCAACCCCATCATATGGCCCAGTCCATGGGGATAAAACAAGGCATGCGCCCCTTCGCGCACGGCATCTTCGGCATTGCCCTTCATCAATCCCAGCTCTTTCAGCCCCTCCACCATCACTTGGGCGGAAAGCTCGTACACCTTCATATAGGGAATGCCCGGGCGAAGCGCTTTAACAGACTCCAGATGCATGGCGTTCTGGATTTCGTAAACGGCACGCTGGCGTGGAGTAAAAGTCTTGTCCGCCGGCACGGTAGACGACATGTCACCACAGTAACCCGAAGGCAGCTCGGCGCCGGCATCAATCAAGAAGAGGTCTCCCGGTTGCACCCGGTTGCCGTGATAGTGGTTATGCAGGGTCTGGCCGTTGACAGTAGCAATCGTGGCAAAAGACAGCTCGCAGTTGTTCATCTCGGCGATACGGTTCATTTCGGCCACAACCTCGTATTCGTACATGCCCGGACGAAGCACCTTCATTGCGGTGATGTGCATGTCAGCAGTCACGTCGCATGCCTTTTCTATTTCCGCTATTTCTTCTGTCGACTTGTAGTTGCGCTGTGCCACCACCGCACGGATAAACGGTACAGACCCTTCCTGACGTGCCGGAGGAACACCCAGCCAGTCCATCAGTTTCAACTTATGCTCGGCACGATAAGGGGGCAAATAATGGATGGTCTGTCCCTTCTGTACAGCCTTGTGCAGATAACCGACGATGTCGGCAAAAGGACGGGTTTCGGAAATTCCCACAGCAGAAGCCTTTTCGTGAAGGGTGGGCTGGGTACCCATCCAGACAATATGGTCGATGGTCAGCTCATCGCCAAAAATGATTTCTTTATCTTCATCTATGTCGATGAGAGCTGACAGCCCGGCAAACGACAAGCCAAAATAGTAGAGAAAAGTGGAATCCTGGCGGTAACGGAAAGTATTGTCCTCATAGTTCAAACCTTGTTCATCGTTACCCAAAAACAGTAACACTCCGGAGCCTATCGTTTTTTTCAGCTGGGCCCTGCGCTGCACATACGTTTCTTTAGCAAACATAACATTCCTTGTTTTAGTAGTTATAGGACAAAGATAGCCATAATCTTTGAAAGAAGATAATACAAAAAGGAGATTAATCTATATAGTTCATAATCAGAAGACTATTTTGCCAACGTTTTTCAAGCCTTTGGCAAAGTTTTGCCACCGCGTTGGCAAAGTCTTGCCATAGGCATGGCAAAAGTTTGCCAAGCTATTGGCAAAAGTTTGTTTTCTCTTTTCTTGTTAAATATCATCAGAGAGGTTTCGTGTTATCGAACTATTCACTATTTTTGCGGTAAATATCTGAAAGAAGATGCACAATGAGTGCATTGAATAATTTATAAAAATATGGCACAAGGCTCCCGACAAGTACAGACCCAAGCGCAACAGCAGATACAAACGCTGTCGCCGCAACAAATTCTGGTGGTAAAGCTGCTGGAACTTCCCGCCGTGGAACTAGAGGACCGCGTACGTGCCGAACTTCTGGAAAATCCGGCACTGGAAGAGGGCAAGGAGGATACTCCCGGCGATGAATACCCCGACACACCCGATGCGGAAACCGGCTCAGAAGATGGTGGAGACACTAGCTATGATTCTTTAAGCGATTATCTGAACGAAGACGATATCCCCGACTACAAGCTGCAGGAGAACAACCGCAGCAAAGGGGAGCAGGCAGAAGAAATTCCTTTCTCCGACGCCACCTCCTTCTATGAAACCTTGCGCCAGCAGCTCGGCGAGCAGGACTTGACTCCGCACCAGCGCGAACTGGCCGAATATCTCATCGGCTCGCTGGACGACGATGGCCTGCTGCGCAAATCGCTGGACAGTATCAGCGACGAACTCGCCATCTACGCCGGTATCGACGCTTCTCCCGAAGAGCTGGAAGAAGTATTGAAGATTATACAAGACTTCGACCCCGCCGGTCTGGGCGCCCGCACCCTACAAGAGTGCCTGCTCATCCAGATTCGACGTAAGGAAGCGCAACGGCCCATGCCCTCGCCTCCACAATACTATATAGAAGAAGATATTCTTACCCAGTGCTACGAAGAGTTCACCCGCAAGCATTGGGACAAGATTATGCAGAAATTAGGTATCAGCGAAGATACCCTGCAACAAGCCGTTAAGGAAATCTGCAAGCTGAATCCCCGTCCCGGTGCCTCGCTCGGCGAAGCCATCGGCAAGAACATGCAGCAGATTGTGCCCGACTTCCTGGTAGACACTTATGACGACGGTACCATCAACGTGACACTGAACAACCGCAACGTGCCGGAACTGCGCATGAGCCGCGACTTCACCGAGATGGTGGAAGAACACACCAAGAACCGGGCCAACCAGTCTAAGGAATCCCGCGAAGCCATGATGTTCCTCAAACAAAAAATGGATGCCGCACAAGGTTTCATCGATGCCGTGAAGCAACGCCAGAATACGCTGATGACTACCATGCAGGCCATCATAGACCTGCAACGTCCTTTCTTCCTCGAAGGAGACGAGTCATTGCTCCGCCCCATGATTCTGAAAGATGTTGCCGAACGCACCGGGTTGGACATCTCGACCATCTCCCGTGTGAGCAACAGCAAGTATGTACAGACCAACTACGGCATCTACCCGCTGAAATTCTTCTTCAACGACGGCTACACAACCGAAGACGGCGAAGAGATGTCTGTACGCGAAATACGCAAGATACTCAAAGAGTGCATTGACAACGAGGACAAGAAAAAGCCTCTGACCGATGACGAACTGACCGAGCTGCTGAAGGAGAAAGGCTATCCCATAGCCCGCCGCACGGTGGCAAAGTATCGCCAACAGATGAATATCCCCGTGGCAAGACTGAGAAGATGAGAGAAAAGGATGAGCGATTAGGGATTAAGGTTTAAAGATTAGTGCATTCAAATAGTAAATTGTAAATAGTCAAATCGTAAATAAAATTAGGTTGTGGAAGAGCATATTATAGCAGATAAAACTTTAATCAGAACAGCGAAAGTGATTTCGGCGGTATTCACACCGTTCTCCATCCCTTTCCTGGCATTTCTGGTTCTGTTTATATTCTCGTACCTGCGCATCATGCCGTTGCAGTACAAGTTGATAGTATTGGGCGTGGTGTATTGCTTCACCATCCTGATGCCTACACTGACTATCTTCATCTTCCGCAAAATCAACGGTTTCAGTCCGGAAGAACTGGTGGAACGAAAAAGGAGATACATTCCCTTTATTCTGACCATCACTTCCTATGTATTCTGCCTGCTCATGATGCACCGGCTCAATATCCCGTGGTATATGACCGGTATCATACTCTCCGCCCTGGTAGTGATGATAATCTGCGTCATTGTCAACTTAAAATGGAAACTGAGCGAACACATGGCAGGCGCCGGAGCCGTAATTGGTGGACTGGTAGCTTTCAGCGCCTTGTTCAGCTACAATCCCGTATGGTGGCTATGCCTCTTTATACTGGTGGCTGGCGTGCTGGGCACCGCCCGCATCATCCTGCGACACCACACACTGGGCGAAGTTATGGGAGGCTTTGCCGTAGGGCTTATCTGCTCGTTGCTGGTACTCCACCCGCTGAGCAACATACTGTTCCGAATCTTCCTCTTTTAAGAGCCTTGTTTAATTTTTAATTTTCAACTTTTAATTTACATAGTATCAACCCTTAAAAACTAATGATCATGAATTTCCCGACTAATGTAAAGTACACCAAAGAACACGAATGGATTCGCCTGGAAGGTGATGTAGCCTATGTAGGTATTACCGATTATGCACAAGAGCAACTGGGTGACATTGTGTTTGTCGACATCCCGACCGAAGGTGAAACATTGGCTGCCGACGAAGTGTTCGGTACCATCGAAGTAGTAAAAACCATATCAGACCTCTTCCTGCCCGTAACCGGTGAGATTCTGGAGCAAAACGAAGCCCTTGCCGACCAGCCGGAACTGGTAAACCAGGACCCATACGGCGAAGGCTGGCTCATCAAAATCAAACCCGCCGCTGATGCCGACTTCGACAGCCTGCTGGATGCCGAAGCCTACAAAGCGCTGATAAACGAATGAAATGAAAGGATTAGGGGTTAGCGATTAGCACCGGACGGAATGATAGCGCAGTCCCTAACCCCTAATCGTTAATCCCTAACCCTTATAAAATTAACCTTTTAATAATTTAAAGATTCATGTCTCCAATCGTTAGCATCATCATGGGCAGCACTTCCGACCTCCCCGTTATGGAGAAGGCCGCACAATTGCTCAATGACCTGCATGTACCGTTCGAAATGAACGCTCTCTCTGCTCACCGCACACCGGAAGCAGTGGAGGAATTTGCCAAGAATGCCCGCCAACGCGGCATTAAAGTGATTATTGCCGCTGCCGGTATGGCTGCCGCCCTGCCCGGCGTCATTGCTGCCAATACCACACTGCCGGTAATCGGGGTTCCCGTAAAAGGGTCCGTACTCGATGGCGTAGACGCCCTTTACTCCATCATCCAGATGCCTCCGGGCATACCAGTAGCCACCGTTGCCATTAATGGTGCCATGAACGCTGCCATCCTTGCCGTACAGATGCTGGCACTGAGCGATTCCTCATTGGCTGAAACATTCGCCGCCTATAAAGAAGGGCTGAAAAAGAAAATAGTCAAGGCAAATGAGGACTTGAAGGATGTGAAGTACGAATACAAGACTAATTGAGGGATTGGGGATTAAGGATAAGGGATTAGTAAGATGAGATATAGTCCTTATCCCTTATCCCTTATCACTAATCCCTTATCACTAAACGCTAATCACTTATTACCGTGGATTTATTCAACTATTCCCGACGGGAAACATCAGAAGTAAACATCGGAGCCACCCCTATGGGCGGCTCCAATCCTATCCGCATACAAAGTATGACGAACACCGCTACGCAGGACACAGAAGCCAGTGTGGCGCAAACCAAACGTATTGTCGACGCCGGAGGAGAGTATGTACGCCTCACGGCCCAAGGCATCAAAGAGGCTGAAAACCTGATGAATATCAACATAGGCCTACGCCAGGACGGATATATGGTGCCGCTTGTCGCCGACATTCACTTCAATCCGAAGGTAGCGGACGTAGCAGCACAGTATGTAGAAAAAGTCCGCATCAATCCGGGAAACTATGTGGATGCAGCACGTACTTTCAAACATTTGGAGTATACCGATGAAGAGTATGCCCAGGAGTTGCAGAAGATACACGACCGCTTTGTACCCTTCCTTAATATCTGCAAGGAGAACCATACTGCCATCCGCATCGGCGTGAACCACGGTTCATTATCCGACCGCATCATGTCGCGCTATGGCGATACACCGGAAGGCATGGTGGAATCTTGTATGGAGTTTCTGCGCATCTGCGTGCAAGAGAATTTCACGGATGTGGTCATTTCCATCAAGGCATCCAATACAGTGGTCATGGTAAAGACAGTACGCTTGCTGGCAGCCGTCATGGAGCAGGAAGGTATGCGATTCCCGCTGCATCTCGGTGTAACGGAAGCCGGAGACGGAGAAGACGGACGCATCAAATCGGCCTTGGGCATCGGCGCCCTGCTGGCAGACGGCTTGGGTGACACCATCCGGGTTTCCCTGAGCGAAGCTCCGGAGGCGGAAATCCCCGTAGCCCGCAAATTGGTGGACTATATCGTGCAGCGCCACGACCATCCTTATATCCCCGGAGCAGATGTGCCGGAATTCAATTATCTCTCTCCCACCCGCCGCGAGACTGCCGCCGTACACAATATCGGTGGAGACAATCTGCCCGTGGTCATTGCCGCACGCTTAAACGGGGACATGGACTTCAATCCGCAATTCATGCCGGACTATATCTATACGGGACGTTCCATCCCTGAACAACTTCCGGAAGGCATGCAATGCATCATCGATGCCGATGTCTGGATGGAACAAAGCAACAGCGAGACAAAACCGGACAATGCCTGGCCCGCCTTTAAAGGAGACCAGCTTCCTTTCCTAAGCAGCTGCGGCGCTTCCTTGAAATTCCTCTTCATCACGTATATGGGGCTGAATGACGAAGCCATCGCCTGCCTGAAGTATCATCCGGAAGTCGTATTGATTTCGCAAAGCAATCATCCCAACCGGTTGGGCGAACAACGCGCTCTAGTACACCAGATGATGAAGGAAGGCCTAAAAAACCCGGTAGTCTTCTTTGAGCACTACGCAGAGAGCGAACTGGAAAATCTGCAAATCAAAGCGGCTGCAGATATGGGAGCACTCATCTTCGACGGTCTGTGTGACGGTATCCTTCTCTTCAACCAAGGAGAAACCATAAGCGGCAAAGTAGTGGATGCCACTGCTTTCGGTATCCTGCAAGCCGGACGTGTACGTACCAGCAAGACCGAATACATCTCTTGTCCCGGCTGCGGACGCACCCTCTACGACCTGGAAAGTACCATTGCCCGTATCAAGGCAGCCACCGGCCATCTGAAAGGACTCAAGATAGGAATCATGGGATGCATTGTCAACGGCCCCGGAGAAATGGCAGACGCCGACTACGGCTATGTGGGCGCCGGACGAGGCAAAATCAGCCTCTACAAGAAGAAGGAGTGTATCGAAAAGAACATTCCCGAAGAAGAGGCGGTAGAAAAGCTGATAGAACTGATAAAAAGTAACGGAGATTACGCTGAAAGGACTTAAGTCTCAGCGCAGATATTCGTCAAAGTCCACCTCTCTGAACTTAAAGTTATGATGTTCGGAGGGGTGGTAGGCTTTATTCCAAGTCGAATAGGTCTTCACATCTATCTCCCTTGTCTTCCGGTTAAAAGTTACAATGCGTAAGTAGCCCTCACCTCCCAATCTACTGCCTTCCACACCACGCTGATAGTTTGCCAGCATCTGATACACTTTATTTCCCTCTTTCCCTATAGAGACCAGCGTGCCGACTCCGCTTTTCAAGACATGCCCACAAAAGACAGCTATCACATTGCGATGTTTGAGAAGCAATTTCTCCCAGATTCCAGCACCATCGTTCACTGTGCGCCCAGACTCTTTGCCGATGCCATATCCTTGAGGGCGCCACCAGTCTTTCCCGTCATGCAACGTACTGTCACAATACAAATAGGCGTGTGTATTCAATATGACAAGCTTATCCGGATGAATACCCACTATGGAATCGGCCCATTGCAGAGCCTCATCAGAAGGCCCGAATTCCAGATTCAAGACCAGCCAATCGGTATCGCCCGACCTAAGGTTTATGTAATAGTTATCCAATGTCTTTCCATCCGCACTGCCTCCCCAATAACTCTTCTGCTTATAGTCAGAAAGAGGAAAATACTTGTTGGCCATTGCAGTGTTATGTATGTCCGAAAACTTACCGGGTTTACTGCCAATATCGTGATTTCCCCATACGACAGAATAAGGTATTCTCGCTTGGCTGATACGATGAAAAGCTTTCTGCATATACGCCCATTCCACCGGAGAATTATCTTGTGTCAAATCTCCCACTTGGAACACGGCATCTATTTTCTTACGGTTGGCAACCAACCAGTCCACTTGCGACTCGAAGACCTCCGGACATTGTTCCAGATAAGTCTGCGTATCCGGCAATACCACAAAAGTACTTACCCGACCGGAAGTGGTGCAAGAAGTTAAAAAAGCGCCCCCTAAAAAAAGTGCTCCGATAACAGACAATATCCTCATCATTTTTTCTTCTGATTAAACAGCCAACCCATAAACTCAGAATCATTGAACGCCGGTGTCCAGCTGCCATGATTGACTCCGGGGAATTCGATATACTCAACATCGGCACCGGCAGCCTTCAAGGCCTTGTAAGCCTGACGCGAACCTTCTACCGGAACAATGTTATCGGCATCTCCGTGATAAATACGGAACTTCACGTCTTTGGCGGCAGAAAGCCTTGCCGGATTCACAATACCGCAGATGGGAACGGCTGCGGCAAAAACTTCGGGATAACGTATCGCCAAATCAAACGTCCCCATACCGCCCATGGAAAGTCCCATCACATAAATCCGGTCTTTATCCACCTGGGGCATAGCCAAATAGGTATCCAGCAACTCCTTCAATGTGCGGAATATACGCGTAGGCTCCTGTACCTCGGGCATTTCTCCAGGTACAAACGACTTGGGACGACCCACATAAGCCCAATAATCTTCCTTAGGACACTGGGGAGCCAATACAAAAGCCGGATATTCTTCTCTGTTCACCGGATTGAGCCACATCTGCCCACCATGCACCAATTGCTTTTGATTATCATCTCCTCGTTCGCCCGCACCATGCAGAAAAAGCACCAACGGATATTTCTTCCCTGCCTTTTCTGCTTCGGGACGCAACAAACGGTACTTCAACGAATCTCCCTGCGAAGAGACATACACTTTCTTTTCATACTCTCCATACAACTCCTGCGCATACATACACACAGACATCAACAGCATCAAGGCTGTACAAACTGTATTCTTCATATCCTACAAAATTAATGTTCAATTAAAAAGTCTACTATCTCACTCTTCTTATATCCCACCCGGAAAGCCTGCACTGCCACCCGGTCTCCCTTATGGACAACAAACGGCTCAACATATAGATTCCAATGTTTCTCTCCATTCCGTCCCCGACCATTCAACTGATAGGCATAAGAGACTCCAGGAGTGGAACACTCCAGCTTAACCTGCCCCCCCTTTTGTACAATCTGCGGAGCTGACACGAGCGGCTGTACACCGTCCGGCCACATAGTTTGTACTATTTCCGGTTCTGTCAGCGGACGACATTGCCAATATTTCCTTTCCCACTGCCGATACACCTTCCGCAAACGGTCAATGTATTTCCGGTAAGCCGGATCATTAATCAGATTGCACATCTCATGAGGGTCTTTCTCCAAATCATAGAACTCTTCACGCGGACGGGGCCAAACAAACCAGCTTTCCTGATTCTCATCGAGCGCGCCTTCTTCATGGAGTTGAAGCATACGGCGCATCATCGGCATGTTCAGACGAAATCCTACCGGCTGATAGCCGGGCTGATTGGGAGTATAATTACAGATATAACGATAACGGCGGTCACGTACGCCCCCCTGCTGGTCATAACACTTATCCATACGGTCACGTGCGGCAAAAACATAGCGCCGCGATGGCGAAGCATATTTCCCAGCAAATGCCTTGCCATCCATATAGGCAGGAGGCTTGATACCCGCCAATGAAAGAATCGTTGGTGGAATGTCAATGACACTGCGAAGTCCATCATCAATACTGCCGGCCAACCGTCCGTCCGGATAACGGATAATGAGAGGAATATGGGTACCAACCTCTGTTATTTCACGTTTCTGCCGAGGAAGCGGTCCACCATTATCCGAATAAAAGATAAGAATGGTATTATCCCACTCGCCTGCCGCCCTCAATTCATCAATCATCTGGCGGACAAAACAATCCATGCGGTAAATATTGCTGTACATGACAGCAATATCGCGGCGCACAATGCTGTCCTCAGGATAATAGGGTGGCAACACCACATCGTCGGGAGAGACGTAAAGCGTATCCTTCGCACTTTCCCACACCTTTTGCTCATGCGAGGCAAGGGTATTGAATATAGCGAAAAAAGGCATCCCTTTAGGACGGTTGCGCCAATGCGCCTGCCTGCCACATTCGTCCCAAGCGGTCAAAGGCGGTAGAAACTGATAGTCGGTTTTCGGGTTGTTCGTACAATAATAGCCAGCGGCACGCAACAGCTCGGTATAGCACTTTATTCCCTCGGGTAACACAATATCGTAACCGGTTACCGCCGGTGGACGTGCAATCTGCCCCCCTTGCGTACGCATATAGTTGGCATTGATATGCGTGGGATACATTCCCGTAATAAGTGCCGCACGCGAAGGAGCACTAACACCCACTGTCCCATAAATGCTGGTATAGCGTATACCCTCTGCCGCAAGGGCGTCAATAGTCGGAGTCACTGCCACACTGTCACCGAAACAGTGCAGCCAAGGACCGATGTCTTCACATACCACACAAACAATGTTTGGGCTAACAGCATCTCCATCCTCTGTGGTAGAGACAGGGATCCCACCGGCCTTGACCTCCTGCGATACAGTACAAGCAGCCCAAACGGCACTACCATATAAAAAAGAGTGTATTATCTGTTTCATTACTGTTCATTTTATACAATCAGTGCGCCTCTCGAAGAAAGACACGTTGCGAAATACCATTTTCATTAAACGATTCGATGGCAAAATAATATTTTTGTCCCACCGTGAGGGCACGTAAGTCTAATGAATTATCGCCATATACCATCCACGAACTATACAATTTATCAGGAGCAACACCCCACAATACATTATAGCCTTGCGCACCCTTCACCGATTTCCAAGAAATGCGGGCATTACGTTCGTCCGCTTCACGCACTACCGTAAAACCTTTTACCGTAGCCGGTTTTTTCCCACGTCCCAAACCGAACACGCGAATATCCCCCATTGCCAGATTCTTGCCCGGCACGTAATGGTGGCGATAACGAATATAGCGTGCTTCTATCGGTTGATCCAGTTCTATGTAATTATGAGGGGCATCACGGAAACTGTTGCGATAGTCCACCAATACCCGCCAACGGGCACCATCCACCGAAGCTTCTACAAGATAGCGTTGCCGGAGGTTTGGCATACGTCCCCAAAATCCGGTTTCCTCATAGTCAAAGAAATTCAGTTGCAAGGCATACACGTCACTCACTTCTTCAAGGTCTATCTCCACCCATTGCTTATCGTCATTTTTTCCGGCCACCCAGAAGGTTTTCAAGTTCTCGTCCGTCACATTTTCCACCGGATAACTTTCCAATTGCGAAGAAGCCTTCACGGGTTTGCCATAAGAAAGCAACATCCAGCCCCGGAAACCACCGCTTGTCATCTGTCGCGAAACCTGGTCGGGAGAATAGTGAGGATAGTCACCGAAGTAAGTATCAGAGTACATCACACCGTCTTCATCAAAAAATGTAGGAAACATACATAACCTACGCTCAAACTTATAATTAATGGACAGATGGATTGTACCGAAATGCCAGTATATTCCTCCCGGACCACAAACCGTACTTCCATGCCCGGCACCGGTAGCAAATCCTCCCGGCTTGTAGCAGAACGGATTATGAGCCGCATACTGAAAGGGACCCAAAGGAGATTTTCCTACATAAACACCGTCACCATACACATTGAACTGAGTGCCCGGAGCGGCATATTGCAAATAATATTTCCCATTGTGTTTCGTCATCCACGCACCCTCGATGAATGGCTTGATGTCACTGGTATGATTTTCGCCAAAACGTTCCCACCCATAAATGTCAGGACGGAGAAAGAGCAGTGAATCCGGCTTTTTCGCTATCGGCAGGAATTTATTCTTCATATCAAGTTCCTTACCACGGATAGGCCAACGGTTGGAAGACCCCCAATACATATAAGCACGTTCATCATCATCAATGAAAAGGGCAGGATCCTGAAGGTCGTGGAGTACCGATGGCACTGCCTTCCAGTCCCCCCGTTTGGGATTATCGGTATAAAGTATGCTCATGGCTCCGGATGGATTCCCACAAACATAGAGTACGGAATCTTTATAATTATGGGCAGCAGGAGCATTGCAACCTTCGAAATACCATTTTTCGGGAGTAATAAAGTCCCAATTCAGCAAGTCCTTGGAATGCCAGTAACCCCAGGAACGGGTAACGAACATATAATACTCCCCCCGAAACTCCACTACAGCAGGGTCGGCACCCGAACGATAGGACTTGCCCAAATGGGAATTGTGAAAAGGATAAGTATAGTCCAGATTAAGAGGGTTACAGTAGGTAGTAGTACGATATTGTGCATGTAATGAACCGACGAACAACAACATCAACCAAGCGATGCAATACGACTTTTTATCCATAGCTGACAATAAACAAAATACACATAAAACGACAAATAAGGGTGTGTCAAAACGGTTGATGGCACACCCTCATTTTACAACACATTATTTCACTTCTTTAACGACAGAAATTTGAGATACACCGTTTTCATTGAAAGATTCGATAGCAAAATAATATTTCTGGTCGGTAGAAAGACATTTCATCAGATGCCTACACTCGTCACCATACACCATCCAAGAACTGTAAAGCTTGTCCGGCGCAATACCCCAAAGGATGTTGTATCCTTGTGCACCTTTCACCGGTTTCCAAGTCAGCGTGATGTCACGGCGATCTTCGTGACGGCGAGGGTCAAATGTCTTCACTTGAGCAGGCGCCTTACCTTCGCCCAGACCGAAAATACGGATGGCAGAAATGGAAAGGTGCGGTGTGGGAACATGGATGTTTTTGTAACGTACATAACGTACCCGGGCAGGGATTTCCAGTTCCACATAATCGTGCGGAGTGTCTTTGAAACTGTTGCTACGGTTGACAAGACGTATCCAGTTGACGCCATCTACGGAACCTTCGATAGTGTAACGGTGGCGCAAATCGGGATAACGACCATACATATCACTCTTATAATCGTTGTAATTCACCTGAATAGCGTTTACAGTGGCAGGTGCCTGAAGGTCTATCTCCACCCACTGCGTTTCATCGTTGGAAGAAGCCAGCCAATAGGTCTTGCAATTCTCGTCCGTCAATCCGGCAGCTGTATGACCCTCTACAGCCGAAGAACCTCTGGCAGGCTTGTTGTAAGAAAGAAGCATCCAGCCGCGGAACTCCCCTTTCTTTCCCGGCATAGTAGGTGCATAACGGGGATAATCTCCAAAACGGGTGTCACAATACATGATGCCGTCTTCGTCAAAATAAGTAGGGAACATGCAGAGACGGCGTTCCCAGTGCATATTAATGGGCAGAGCCATAGAACCGAAATGCCAATATTGCCTACCTGGTCCGAGCACCGTACTTCCATGACCGGCACCGTTGATATAACCGCCAGGCTTATAGGAAATGGGGTTATGTTTCTGATAGGTATAAGGTCCCATCGGATGGTCGGCCACATATACACCATCGGCATATACATTGAACTGAGTACCCGGAGCAGCATATTGCATGTAATACCTCCCGTTGTGCTTTGTCAACCACGGTCCTTCGATATAGCCGCCCAGCACGGTATCGGCATGATTTTCTCCAAAACGTTCCCAACCATGTTTCTCTGGGTCGAGATTGAAAAGTTCCAGCTTCTCGCCTTCTTGTATGAAACGATGGTTCTTGTTGAGCTTCATGCCGCGAATGGGCCACTTGTTGGAAGAGCCCCAGAACATGTAAGCACTGCCGTCATCATCAAGAAAAAGGTCAGGGTCTTGCAAGTTGGTGATGATTGCAGGAGTGGCTTTCCAGTTACCCGACTTGGGGTTGTCGGTATAAAGCACACTCATCACACCCGAAGGATCGCCACAGACATAAAGTACTGAATCCTTGTAGTTATGTGCCGCCGGAGCGTTACAACCTTGTGGATACCAGTTTTCCCCCGGATTGATAAAATTCCAGTTTTGCAAATCCGTAGAATGCCAGTAGCCGTGCGTACGGGTAACGAACATATAATATTCTCCACGAAACTCTACTACGGCAGGGTCGGCACCCGAGCGGTAGGAGATATCTTTCGAAGAATTGTATATCATATAGGTATAGTCTACATTCAGCGGATTACAATAAGTATCCATGCGCATGTCCTGCGCCAAAAGGGGAGACGCCAAGCATAATAATGCCAGCAGCAGATTAGTAATCAGTCTTCTCATTATCTTTTATCTTTATTATCAGGTTATTAATGTTCAATATGTCTTCCGGTAGCTTTTCAGCGGCATAACTCCTGCGGCACATCGTATTCTTTTTGCAAGCGTGCCAGTTCAGCCTTCAGTTCGGTGGTAATCTTCTCCATTCCCTTCTTCCCATAAAGATTGTGCATTTCTTCAGGGTCTGTCTTGAGATCATAAAGTTCCCAATTGTCATCCACGTAGAAGTGCATCAGCTTGTAGCGTTCCATCTTCACACCGTAATGGGCACGCACGCTGTGGAAGCCGGGAAACTCATAATAGTGATAGTACAAGGACTTACGCCAGTCGCGCGGTGTCTTACCTTTTTCCACCAGTTCCTTGAACGAAACGCCCTGCATGTCCTGCGGAATGGAGATGCCGCACATATCAAGGAAAGTAGGAGCAAAGTCGATGTTCTGGGTCAGACCTGTAACTTGCGTACCCGGTTTGATATGTCCCGGCCAGCGCATCACCATCGGCATACCAAAAGACTCTTCGTACATGAAACGCTTGTCAAACCAGCCATGTTCGCCCAAGTAGAAGCCTTGATCGGTGGTATAGACTACAATCGTATTCTTGTCCAACCCCGTACGTTTGAGATAGTCCAGTATCTCGCCCACACTCTCGTCCACACTTGCTACACAAGCCATGTAGTCTTGCAGGTAACGTTGGTATTTCCATTCAGCCACTTCCTTAAATGAACGTGGCTTGGAATAGAACTCATTATTTCGATCGCGGTAAGCATCAAGGAAACGGCGGCGTTCTTCCGGTGTCATTGTTCCCATGAAAGCGTGCGGCCAAGGGTCAAAGAGCAGGCTGTCGCTATCGATACCCGCAACCATCTTCAAATCGTGACCTTCGTACATGTCACGGTATATATTCATCTTCTGCATCTGTGCTGCGTAACGTCCCTCATAGGCATCGTAATAATTATCGGGAAGCGGGAACTTGGCGTGTTCATACAAACGATAATGCCGTTCGGCAGGTACCCAATTGCGGTGAATGGCTTTGTGGTGCATCATCAGGAAGAACGGCTTGTTCTTGTCACGACCGTTGTCCATCCATTCCTCACAATATTGAGTGATGAGGTCGGTCACATATCCTTTATGAATAGTAGTGTCCCCCTCGGTAATGAACTGTGGGTTACAGTATTCGCCTTGGTCATTGAGAATCATCCAATGGTCAAATCCCGTCGGCTTGGAAATAAGATGCCATTTACCGATGACGGCAGTCTCATAGCCGCCTTGTTGCAACAGTTTAGGCAACGTCTGCTGAGAGCCGTCGAAACCTAGTGCCCAATTCTTCATGAAGCCGTTCTTATGGCTATGCTTGCCAGTAAGTATCACGGCGCGACTGGGGCCTGAAATAGAATTACAGCAATAATTATTCCAGAACACAGCTCCTTCCTGCCCGATACGGTCAATATTAGGAGTAGGTGCCACTTTACCTATAGGATGACCATAGATACTCATAGCCTGCTGTGCATGGTCATCACTCATGATAAAAATAATGTTAGGACGTTCACCGTCTTGCCTGCCTTGTTCCTGAGCCTGAACAGCAGGAACCAATGGAAGCATGGCAAGTCCTAAAGATAGTTTATGATTCATCATCTTCAATGATTTATAAGATTTTTCAATTTATCATATCAACGTAAAAACAGATTCATTCCGCTCATCTGCCGACGATGTTCCTACCCAGAGCCGGAATTCCCCCGGTTCCACCTGCATCTTCATATCAGCACCACAAAAGGCAAGGTCTTCTTCAGTCAGCACAAATGTCAGCGACTTCTTCTCGCCAGCCTTGAGATACAGCTTTTGAAAACCCTTCAATTCTTTCACCGGACGAGTCACACTTCCCACAAGGTCGCGAATATAAAGCTGTACCACCTCTTCACCACCGACTTTACCGATATTGGCTACATCCACTGTAACGGTAAGTGTTTCCCCCTTTTTCAGCTCCTCCTTGTCCAACTTCAAGTTATCCACCTCAAAGCTAGTATAACTTAAGCCATATCCAAAAGGATAAAGCGGAGAATTGGGACAGTCAATATAAGAAGACTTGTAATCCATCTTCGGATTGTCCGGAGGAAGCGGTCGTCCGGTGTTCTTGTGGTTATAGTAAAGCGGGAGCTGCCCCACCGAACGTGGAAAACTCATTGTCAGCTTTCCGGCAGGATTATAGTCGCCTGCGATGACATCGGCAATGGCATGACCACCCATCGTGCCCGGATACCAGGCTTCGAGAATAGCATCCATATTCTCGTCCTCCCAAGTAAGTTCCAGCGGACGACCGTTCATCAATACCAATCCGATGGGCTTACCCGTTTTCTTAAGTTCCTTCAGCAAGTCGCGCTGCGAAGCAGGCAGAGTGATGTCCGTGCGGCAAGCAGCCTCGGCACTCCAGTTCTGGTCTTCACCGGCAGCAACCAGAATGACATCTGCCTGACGAGCCACGGACACAGCTTGTGCAAATCCTGCAGTTCCAGGCTTACGAAGATCGCAGCCTTCGGCATAAAGAAAACGTACGTTCGAGTTTCCGTACTTTTTTTCCAACCCTTCAAAAAGAGTGACACTCCGTTGACGGTCTCCCCGTCCACCCCAACCACCGTTCACACTGTTACGTTCTTTCACCATAGGGCCTATCAAAGCTACAGTCTTACGTTCGGAGGGTTGTATCGGGAAAAAGTCATTCTCATTCTTCAACAATACTACCGACTTACGAGCAGCATCGCGCGCTGCTTCCAAGAACTCGGGTTTCATGATAGTAGCCTTCTCACGCTCCTCATTCAGATAGCGGTAAGGATCGTCCATAATGCCTAAAAGGAATTTCATCTCCAGAATGCGGCGTACGGCATTATCAATGGTTTCTTCGTTCACCTTGCCCTCTTTCACGGCTTGCAGCAGATGTGCATGAAACACACCTCCGGTCATATCCATCTCGATGCCCGCATTGGCAGCCAACTCGGCGGCATGAGCCTCGTCGCGTGCCACGCCGTGGGGAACAAGCTCATTGATAGCCGTATAATCCGTCACTACAAAACCGTTGAACCTCCACTCATCGCGAAGCACATCCTGATAAAGGAACTTACTGGAAGTGCAAGGCACACCGGAAATCTCATTGAAGGCAGTCATGAAAGTAGCCACACCCGCATCTTTGGCAGCCTTGAAAGGTGGGAAATAAATATCGCGCAAAGAGCGCTCGGACACATCAGTCGTATTATAATCACGACCAGCTTCAGCAGCACCATATGCACAGAAGTGTTTGGCGCAAGCCAGCATCTTGTCCAGCCGCATCAAGTCTTCGGGCTTCTCACCCTGGAAACCGCGTACACGTGCGGCAGAGAGCAATGAACCCAGATAAGGATCCTCACCAGAGCCTTCCATTACCCGTCCCCAACGTGCATCACGTGAAATGTCCACCATGGGGGCAAAAGTCCAGTTAACACCCACTGCCGAAGCTTCGGCAGCGGCAATGGACGCACTTCTTTCTGCCAGTTCAGCGTCCCAGGCACACGACTCGGCCAAAGGAATAGGGAATATCGTTTTAAAACCGTGTATCACATCGAAAGCAAAAAGCACTGGAATCTTCAACCGGGATTCCGCTAGTGCCGTCTCTTGTGTCTTGCGGATGGCGGCAGAAGAAGTGGCATGGAAAAGACTGCCTATGTATCCTTTCTTCAATAGAGGTTCAATGTCCGTATTTACTTGCGGACCGGTCACAATATCGCTCTTGGCAGAATATTGGGTCATCTGACCTATTTTCTCTTCAAGTGTCATCAAGGCAAGTACAGAATCGACACGCTCTTCTATCCGTTTGTCACCGCTGTAACTCTGCCAATCACCGGCTCCTGAAGTACATGCCATACCCACAGAAAGTATCAGGGCAGCTCCAATCAATAATTTCTTTTTCATAGTAAATGCTTTTATAGTTTTAAGATAGCCATTACGGGAGCATGATCGGAGAGATAGCCGTTGTCCGGCTTATCATCAATGGTTCGGTAACGCTCCACCTCTACAGCACCTTTTATAAAAATAAAATCTATCAACCTACGTTTCTCTACCGGGATGCGCCCGAAGTCATGGAAACTCCATGTCGGTCCGTAAGCGACTTTCGCCGTAACGCAAGCATTCTTCATTCCACCTTCCGTCAATACAGTGACCGGCTCGGAATCTACCGTTCCATTAAAGTCTCCGGTAACAATTACCGGAAGGTCACCCGCCATTTGTTTTATCTTCTCAAGTATCAGCACGGCACTTTCGCGACGTGCCACTTTACCTACATGATCGAAATGAGTATTGAAAGCAGCTATTTCCCTACCACTCACCTTGTCTTTCAGTACCGCCCAAGTCACAATACGCTCGCAAGCCGCATCCCAGCCTTTCTTTCCGATGGAATCAGGAGTTTCACTCAGCCCAAAATTTCCACTCTTCAATAGTTCGAAACGGTCTGTCTTATAGAAAAGAGAGCAATACTCACCTTTCTCTTCTCCATCTGCACGACCTACACCGAGAGCGGTATATTGCGGAAGACGCTCCTTCAAGTCATCGAGTTGGTTCTTCACCACCTCTTGCATGCCTATAATGTCCGGAGCATAATAAGCAATCATTTGTGCCGCATGGTCCTTGCGGTATTTCCAATTGTTCATACTGTCCGCCACATGATCCAGACGGATGTTGAACGACATCACCTCTACTTTGGCTTCCGGTTGCCTGCCGCACGAGGCGACAAGCAATGCGAAAACAACCAATACACTATTGATAAACACGTTTTTCATGGTTACAAACCTTTTTAATCTATGTAAAACCTAATCAAAATCAAAGAATCCTATCAAACAACCTAATCGACCTTGTTCAAATAAGGAGAAGTAAAGCCTAATCTCCTCAAACCCTTCTGGACATCGGGATGACTCATGAAAAGTTTCCAAATCAAACCGGTACGATAGTTCTCTATCATCACAATAATCGGCCCTTGGTCAATGGCAAGATACGAAGGTGCAAACCAATTCTCCGTCAAATTGAACGCATCCTTGAAACCATATTCACCCCAAAGACGGTCACCCAACTCTTCATAGAAATAACGCATGGCTTCCAAAGAATATTCAGGTGCATATGGAATAGAGGAAAGAGCAGCGGTAGGTGTAATCACACCACGGTCATTACCGGGACTATGGGCAGAATAACCTTTGTCACCGTCACTGGCAGTCAATCCCCAACATTTTTCGCCGTAACCCTTGTAACCCTTCGGATTGTCAATGCAGTAGGCACGGTTAATCAAGGTATGAGCCTTCATCTGTTCCTCGTAATCGGCATAACGATCTTTCAAGCCACGTGGGTCAAGCCCCATGTAAGAATAATGAGTGAAGAAGAGAGGACCTCCCTTTCCGTGGTTGTTTCCAAGAGGAAGCTTGATACCGTAATACTCCCGACCGTTCAGAAAAGTATTCGCATTGGCCCAGCCTTTATGATAAACGCTCTCGGCAATCGGATAAGTAGGGGAAGACGCGCCCAAAATGTAAACAATGTGACACTCGTTATGACCTTTAATCTGATGATTCATCGCCCATCCGTTGTTTGGCGACCAATGCCAATACATCACATCTTGTCCCTGAGTAAAAAAGTTCCATTCTGCTTGACGCCACAGATTATTGATTATCCCGCGGATACGGTTTTCCGTTGGATTATCCTTTGTAAAATACTGATGGGCAGCCAACAAGCCTTCGAACATGAAAGCGGATTCTACAATATCCGCTCCATCGTCCTTACGACTGAAAGGAATGGTCTTGCCGGTTTTACCGTTCATCCAATGTGCCCACATGCCGTGATAGCTGTCGGTATTCTTGTCGCTCAGAAAGCGGACTATCTTCAACATACGTTCAGCGCCCTGTTCGCGAGTGACAAAACCACGCTCTATACCGACAATGATAGCCATCACTCCGAAACCCGAGCCACCGATGGTAGCTGTCTCGGCACCTCCGTTGCTCCGTTCATGCGCCAATCCTGATTCGGGATGGGCAAAATCCCAAAAGTAACGGAAAGTTTGCTTCTGGACAAGGGTCATGAGTTCATCATCGGAGAGTTGCTTTTCTGTCACACCAGATGGTGGATTTATGGCATTTACCGAGCACGAACAAACCCCCAAAAACAAGAAAAAAAGAAATATATTTTTCATAATACCTATTTTAAACATTTTAATCACATAAGAAGTAGGAGTAGCCTTAGGCTACTCCTCACACACCTTATTTATTTTGCTTCAATATTCCTTGAGAAATATCAATCTGCTTCTGTGGAATGTAGAATGTGGAATGCTGGCTCATATTGAAGTTTGTCTTTCCATGGGCCTTCAGCATCTTTTCTGCATATCCGGGAACAACTTTATCAGCCCGAATCAAATCAAAGAAACGGTGTCCTTCCATTGCTAATTCAATGCGGCGCTCATTCCATATGATTTCACGCAACTTTGCCTTATCCCTCTCTGTTATTTTAGGTAATACAGTGGGATCATCACCGGACTTACGAGCACGGTCTCTGACCAATTCCAATTTAGCCAGGGCGTCATCTACTAATGGGTCGCTTTCACCATTTGCCAACTCATTGCAGGCCTCAGCATACATTAACAGTACATCCGCATAACGCAGAAAATACAAGTGGCAATTTTGTTTAGCAAAATTATTGGCATTCCAATAAGTTGTAGGCCACATTGTCTTTTTATTGGCACGCGGTTGTACTCCCGGTTCGTCCTTGAAGTTTATAACCCCAACTCCTTCCATATTTTCGCCATCGTAAATGATAGTAGCCTCCCGTCTCGGATCACCTGATTCATAAGCCTTATCCAAAGATTCTGACGGAGAACAGAATCCCCAACCTTTGAAACCTCTGACACCTTGCCACTTCACATATTCGGAAGCCTTATCTCTCGTCTTGTCTGATCCCCACAAATACTGGTCGGCCAGCATCACTTCATCAGAATAATAAGAATCCGGGCTAAACAAATCACGGTAATTGTGATGCAGGTTATATTCTCCCCTACTTATTACCTGCCCTGCATATTGTTTTACACTTGCATAATCTTGACGGAACAAATAAACTTTAGCCAACAAGCCTTCTGCAGTTCCTTTCGTAACTCTTCCTCTCTCAGCAATCCCCCATTCATCACGGGTTGGCAAATTCATTGCCGCATAGGACAAGTCATCAATAATCTGCTGATAAATAGCTTCTTCAGAAGCGCATGGCTGATCATATTCATCGGGATTCTGAACTTTAGTAACCAAAGGTACGCCACCGTAAGTTCTCACCAAGTTAAAGTAAAAGAAACCACGGAAAAAACGTGCCTGTGCAATGCTTCTAATCTTTAACTGCTCATCTTTCAACACATCCAAGTTATCCAATGCTACGTTACAGAATCCGATTCCTTTATAATTTCCGGTCCACCAGCCGTTCAATTCAGAAGTATAAACATCATAAGTAAAATCATTCAATGAATTCACGCGAGCATAACTACCATCTGCCGGTGAACTTCCTGTATCAGAATTGTCACTCGGCACCTCCATAATGCCAAACCAAGAAAAGCCGATCAAGTCCCAACTTTTCATTTGAGAATATATAGCATTAATTCCCATCAAAGCACCTTCTTCTTCCCCGAAGAAAATATCTTGCGTCAATTTCCCTTGCGGCTTTGTATCCAAAAAATCAGAACAAGAGGTAAAAACTAATGCTGAAGCTAATAAAAGTGAATATATCTTTTTCATAATCATTTCCTATTTTTATTTTCCATTAGAATGTAAGATTCAAGCCAAAACGACAAGTAGCGGTAATCGGATAAATATCACGGTCAAGCCCCCCTAAGATTTCGGGAGTAAATCCGTTATAATTCGTAAAATAAAGCAGGTTATTACCTGAGAAGTACAATCTCAAATTCTGGATATGCACTTTTTGCATCAAGTTTTTTGGGAATGTATATCCTAATTCCACAGTCTGTAACTTCACATAGTTGCCACTCTCAACATAACGGTCGGAAACAAAATAATTGTTACCCTCAAATGTCATGCGCGGAATGGAAGTATTCCTATTGTTTTCAGTCCATCTATCCAAGAACGAACGATCCCAGTTATCAACACCAGCATTTCTTTCAGCTTGTTTGGCATTATAAATCTTATTACCAAAATTACCCTGCAAATCAATTGACAAATCAAAGCCTTTCCAAGCGGCAGTTATACCCAAACCACCGATAAACTTCGGAGTAGGAGAGCCTAAATCCGTACGGTCTTCAGCAGTTATATATCCATTGCCATCCGTATCTGCATAAATCAGATCACCCGGAGCTACATTTGCCTGATACTTCTTCTTCGCATCACCGGAAGCAGCCGCAGCCATCGCATTATACTGCTCAATCTCCTCATTACTTTGGAAAATACCAATAGTCTTGTAACCATAAAAATACTTGATTGGCATTCCTTCTTCTGTCATATGAACACTTTTTCCGGAACCTATATCCCCACTGGTGATACGTTTACCTCCCAAATTAGTCACCTCATTCTTAATTGTAGTTCCAGTCAAGCGGATGCCATAACGAAAATCCTTAAACGAGTCTTCCCATTTCACCGTAAAATCAAGTCCAGAGTTACGTACTGAGCCCACGTTTGTTTCTACAGAGGCAAGTCCTACAGAAGCAGGAACATCCACATTTACCAACATTTCTTTTGTATCTCTTCTGTAATAGTCAAACTCTAAAGAAAAGCGATTATTGAACAAGCCTAAATCAAAACCAAGATCCAACTGCTCTGAACGTTCCCAATGGATTTGTGTATTATAAAGAGAAGTTACAGTACCACCAGAATAATAATCACCACCAAATACAGCATCATAAGTAGGGTCTACATTAGCCAATGCATAATATTTGTCATTACCAATCTTATCATTACCAATTTGCCCCCAGCTACCTCTAATCTTCAAGTTACTCAACCATTCAACATTATCTTTAATAAAAGCTTCTTCAGAAATCCTCCATCCGGCAGCTACTGACGGAAAATATCCCCAACGGTTATCCGGTCCAAACTTCGAAGAGCCATCGGCACGTATAGAAGCCGTCAACAAATATCTGTCCATTAAAGCATAGTTGGCACGGAACAAGTAAGACATCATGGCTTCATGTTTTCCATTATTCTCAAGTCCACGTGTATCGCTTGAAGACTGATCCAAATACCAATAGTCTTCCACTTCTGAGAAGAAATTACGTCCTGACCCGCCTAACTTTTCATTAGTGTATTTTTGAGCAGTAATACCACCCAAAAGATTCAGACGATTTTTATCATTGATTTGCCAATCATAAGTCAAGATATTCTCCCACAGCCAAGTAAAATCTCTAGTCCATGTTTTAGACAAGCTGTTCTCATCTACCTTTTGATACTCCGAGATATAATACTTAGGAGTAAAATTACGACTTCTACCATTAATATAATCAATGCCCAAGCTGGTCTTAAAATTCAACCCTTTAATAACTTCCCAATTCAAGAATGCACTACCCACAATTCTATCTTTCCAATTATCACTATTCATATAATGGAGGGTAGCAAGCGGATTAGCAGTAGATGCCACCTGAGGATCGGAGAAATTACCATTCTCATCATAAGGAGTAATGATAGGACTCAGTTTATAAGCAGATTTTACAACTCCCTTATTTTCATTTTTTGTATGACTGAAAGAAGCCGATAAGTTATGCCCGATAGTCAAATGTTTGTTTATTTTATATGAATTATTGGCACGCAAAGTAAAACGGTCATAAGAATTTTCCTTTATGATACCATCCTGTTGGAAATATCCGGCACTCAAATTATAACGTACCTTTTCTGTTCCGCCACTAACAGCAACTTGATAATCACGGACAGACGCTACTCGGAAAATCTCATCGAACCAATTGGTCCCTTTTCCGAAAGAAGCCGGGTCATCATAAACAAGACCGCCATCTGGATTAATATTCAAGTTAGCTTCATTTTGCAGCATAGCATATTCAGAAGCCGTACACATCTCAAACTTACCGCTATTTTGGAACTGAAATCCTTCACTGGCAGTAATGTTCACCTGTGCTTTACCTTCAGCACCTTGCTTGGTGGTAACAATGATTACACCGTTAGCACCGCGAGAACCATACATGGCAGTAGCAGAAGCATCCTTCAATACCTCCATGGACTCAATATCATGGTTACTCAGGAATGATATATCGTCCATAAACATTCCATCAACCACATAGAGCGGATTGCTATTATTAGTAGTACCGATACCACGAATGCGCACTTCAGGAGAGCTACCCGGAGCACCGCTTGCAGAGATAAATACACCGGACACACGACCTTGCAACGCGTTAGCCACATTAGGTGTAGAAATCTTTTTCAAATCATCGCTCTTGATAGAACCAACAGCACCGGTCAAGTCTGATTTACGCTGTACACCATAGCCTACAACTACAACTTCATCGATCAACATATTGTCTTCTTGCATTACTACATTAATAGTAGTACGACCATTCACTGCTATTTCTTGGTCTTTCATACCAATATAGCTATAAAGCAAGACAGCGTTACTGGGAACATTGGTAATCTTATAATCACCATCAAGTCCAGTAACGACTCCTTGCTGAGGAGCCCCCTTTACCGAAACTGTAGCACCAATAACAGTCATTCCCGTCTTGTCGGAAACGACACCCGAAACCGTAATTTTGTTCTGCGCCATCGAAACAACGGCAAACAGCAACATCACACATGTAATTAATAAATTTTTCTTCATTTTGTATTGATTTAAAATTCTTTTGCAAAAGTATAGGAGCAATTGATGTATGTCAAAAAACAAACTACCACAAGATTACCACAACCTGCTCAAGCACTACAACGTAACTACTACAGCATTGTATAAAATACTAATTCCCAATAATATACACTAGGAAGTTATTTAAAAAATTATTCAGACTGCAGGCCTATCCAAATAGAAATATGCTGTTGAAGTTACATGATCTTGGCGGTAGAAATTAACAAATCCTGGCGGAAAGTCTTTATCCGTGATATGTAGGTCTGAATTTTCATCTAATAAACGATAGAATTTCAGTTTACCGCTTCTATCTATAGTAACCGGTACAAGAGGAACCTTCGCCTTGTACAGTTCGAGTACCTTTTGATATGGAGCACCTCCAATCTGCTGCAATGTAACTCTTATATCATGATGAAAATAAATCGGGTCCTGCACGTGGAAACGATACATACTCCACCAACAACTGTCCGCATTTGCAATCGGACAACCTTGATAACGGTGGGAATACTCGCCCTGCCCCCAAGCCGTACCAATATAGTCTTCAACTCCCGTACCACTCAATGTGGGAAATTCCTTATCTCCGTCAATGTAGAACTTGATTTCACCTTCTCCCCACCAAGTAGTTTCATAGGCCTTATTGGCAAAGATACCCAAGCTTACCCCCAAAAAGCGCCCCCTGCCCGATAGTTGGGGAAGAACAGTATAATCCACTCCCAACTTGGTGGATTTGTCTTCACGCCAGACAGCATGAAAATAGCTCATCTCCGAATCCCATTCCGGCAATTTAGTAAAGTTAATATCATAAAACAAGTGTGTCAGGTCCTCATCCGAGGTATTCACAAACACCACTTTGGCACCGGTGCGGTAAGGCATCGGAATACAACAGTTAAAAGAACGCTTCTCCGGATTAGAAAAGAAACAGTTCTCAAAACGAGATGTACGTGACAGCGGATTCCCAAAAAAATCTCCCAAAGGGACATCCACTGCCGGAACAACAGAGTTATCCCAATAAAACTTGATACGCAACGCACGAAGCATCTTAGGGTTACGTTTGCTGACTGTCAGCCAAATACGGTTAATGATCCCGGGTCCTTGCTGAGACAACAATACACAGCTGTCTCCCGCCATGATTCTGCCGAAAGCACTTCCTTTTGCACCTTTATTGGCTTGAGCTGCCGTTCCCTTGGCACCGGTAGGATTTTCAAAACTTGTCCACCGCGTTTCATGACCTTCAGGCACTTTCCATATTTGGGCATGCCCCAAAAGAGTAAATGCTAATAAAACAGATATAACTAATAATGTCTTCATTTCATATCCTCCAGCAATTTATTCATTTCCCCAAAGGTCAGCCTTATTCCCTTTATTCTTTCTCCACTCATGACGCCATTTGTGCATCATCACATTGTTTACCATCGGCTTCAGCTTACGGCCCGCCTTGTCGGGAATGGCCGGGACAGCCGTCGCCTTGTCCTGATACCAGTATGCAACGGTAGCCAGGTCGAGCGTCAGGCAATTGTTGTGTCCATGCTCGATGGTGGCTTTCAGCCCTGTCTCGAAGAAGACGGGATCCTGAATAAAGAACCGATAGACATGTGTACGCCCCAAGAATCCGACATCATTATTCACACGTGGATAGCCGAAGTAGATATGCTGGTAGGGCTCTTTCGGGCACCAGGCGGTGTTGAACAAGTCTTCCGTACCGGTTCCTATCAAGGAAGCCTGTTTTTCACCGTCGATGAACCACATGTCATCGCCTTCACCATACCACATGGGGGTAGGGCACTGTACATAATAGTTCAATCCCACAAAATGGCCCTTTCCCTTGATATCGGCAAACACATAATTGTCGGCTCCGTCCTTATTCTCCGTCTGCTTACCCACGGAACCCCACTCGGTCTCCCCTTCGGGAAGCGCTTCGGTAATCTCACGGTTAAACCACGCATGGAAACGTCCCATGTCCTTGGGCAGTTCCTTCATCTCCACATAGTCTATGTAGTAGTAGAAGGCGCCGATGTTGACATCCGTCTGATTCTCTATCTCAATGCGCGCACCTTTGGCAAAAGGCATGGCGAAATAGCTGCACAAACCCGTACCACCGTTGGGACCGGAAGAAAGGGCAAAAGAAGCATAGTTATACTGTTCGTTCCATCCCTGGCCGAAAAAGGGACCGATGGGGGACACGACAGAAGGTTCGTCGCTGCCGTCCCAGTACATCCGAAGGATGATGTCGTTACGGGAAAGCTGGCGCGGTCCCGGAGACATCGTTATCCAGATATGGTTGATTACGCCTGCCCCCTTGATGTCGGCCAAAACAGCCGTTTCGCCCGGCTTGATGGCCTTCAGGTGGTCACGGTTGTTGCCCGTACGGTCATAACTGCTGACACGGCGGTTGCGCAAGCCTTCCTTCATCTTGGCAAGGTCATACATTTCACTAGACATATTGGTCTGCGCAAAAGCGCTGCCTACTCCCATCAAAAGGGAGAATAAACCTACAAAAAACTTTTTCATCATGGTATTCTTCATTTTTCAAATTATGTTTTTCATCAATCTATCGGTTGTCACTTTCTTGTGGCATCCGACTTCCTTATCTTCTCCTCCAGTATCCGCGCCAGCCTGCGTGCCACTTTGGGATGCTGTTCATACACATTTGTGGTCTGGTATGGGTCTTCCTCCAAATTATAAAGCTGCACAGAGGGTGCATCCGGCTTTATCCGGGCATTTTCTATATCGCTGTTCACCCGATGGGTGAGCTGGAAAGCGGATGCCCCGCCCAAGTCATGGTCACCGACATTCTTTCCTGTAAATCCACCGCTGTTTTGCGCCGGAATATAGACCCACTTCCCTTTGCGAATGGAAAGATGGCTCTTTTGGGAAGGACAGATAATAATATGGTCCCGAATCATTTTCCCGGGATTTCCGATAAGGGCAGGAAGCATATTGAAACTGTCCGGCCCGTCCTGCTCCTGCAATTCATATCCTGTGAGGGCAGCCAAAGTGGCAAGCATGTCAACATTGGACATCAACTGGTTGGATACGCTGCCCGCAGGAATCCTGCCCGGCCAGCGGACAATCATAGGAATGCGATGCCCGCCTTCCCAAGCTCCGAACTTGAAACCAAGAAGCTTGCCGTTGATATGGTGTCCTGCCTTCCAAGCTCTCTGCCCTCCATGATTCAGCATTCCTCCGTTGTCACTGGTGAAGATGAGCAGAGTATTTCCCGCCAGCCCTTCCTCATCGAGGGTACGCATAATCTCGCCTACCACCCAGTCCAATTCATGGATTGAATCACCGTAAGGTCCTGCCTCACTGGTACCTACAAAGCGTTCGGCCGGTGTAAAAGGATGATGGATGTTGGTGGTAGCATAATACAAGAAGAAAGGTGAATCCTTATGTTCCTTTATCCACTGCACGGCCCGGTCTTTCAAAGTAGTGGCTACAGCCCTGTCTTTGTACAAACGGTGCGCAGCCGTGGCTCCACCAATAGAGTTGATACCGAATTTTTCATCGAACTCCTCCGTTTCTGCCCTCTTGCCTCTTACAAACGGGTCGTTGGGATCATAACCCACCACATGATGGTTCTCCACATAAACAAAAGGTGGATGACTGTTGAGAATAGGCACACCGAAGTAATAATCGAATCCCAATTCAAGTGGTCCGGGAGCCAGTTCCTTGTTCCAGTCCATCTTTTCGTCCGTACGGAATCCAAGATGCCACTTCCCCACGATGGCAGTGGAATAGCCGGAACGTTTCATCACATCCGCAATTGTGGTGCGTGCCGTATCAATTTGCAGAGTCTGATTCAGGAAGATTGCCCCCCAAATATCCTCACGGCAAGGATATTGACCGGTCATCAGTCCATAACGTGAAGGCGTGGAAACAGCCGAGGATGAATGAGCGTCCATAAAGCTACGGCCCTGCGATGCCAGACGGTCTATATTGGGAGTCTTGACCTTGGTGGCACCGTAACAACCAATGTCGCCATAGCCCAAATCATCAACGTTGATAATGATTACATTGGGCTTGACCTCAGTGGAAGCCGGAGATTGCTGCGCGACGGCAGGCAAAGCGCTGAATCCCATCCCTACTGTGAAAGAGAGAGACCCGGTAAGTAATTTGTGTTTCATGTTTCACTCAATTTATCGGTTAATACAACATTATTAAGAATAGAACATCAATGAATCCTGAATATCTTTATCCCATTCAAGAACGTCATCCCTTTCACCGCCTCAAAGTTCACCGTAAGGTTTCCACCGGTTACGGCAACATGCAGTTTCTTGGATATGCAACGGTTCCCGCCTACTTCTATCGCCGGAGAGAAATGGCTCAGCCAAGGTCGGTTGTTGACAGAAACATTGAAGACACTGCCGCGGAAATCGGCATTGTCTAGGGTAGCGACAGCTCCCAAATCGTAAGTCACCCGCTCGGAACGTGCGTTCAGGTCAGCAAAAAGAAGTTCCACTTCATAGTCGCCGTCGGGCAAGTCGAAGCGATAGGCCTTGATGTCCTTGCGTTTGGTCTGGAGCAAAGGAACATTACGGGTGTCTTTCACCTCGGCAGTGGTTCCGATACGTCCCGGATAACGGCGGAAAATCTCTCCACCTATGTAGCCCCAACTTCCAGGAGTATAAGCTTGGTCGGGAAGCCAGCAAAGATCACTCTTGTCATCCGTAAAGAAACAGTTGCTGCCCACGTTCACTGCAAGTTCCAGCTGTCCGGAGCCGACTGCCGCGATATGGCGAGGCTGCATCTTCACAAAAATGTCCGAAACCTGCTCCACCTTCTTCCCATGGCAGATACCTGAAGCCACAAGCGTGTTTCGTCCCGCAACGAGAGGCACTTGCCACACTGCATGGCAATTCTCGATGCCTTGCACGGAGAGCTTCGTGCCGTTGACAGACAACTCCACCTTATCCAGATTGGAATACACTTTCACCGGATGTTCCACCGCTTCACCGTCCGAAACCACAGTCCGATGCTTCCAGTCATCCACAGCAATGTGCAGCACCGGAATATCCTTGCGCAGGAATGCCTGGAAATAATAGAACACATCTTTAGGACGGCGGTCATTGTACATCAGTCCTTTATTATTGATATGCGGCGTAGCCTCCTGGCGACTGGCAGAACTGAAATCAATGAAGTTCCACTCCGTGGCGCCCACTATGAACGGTCGCTTCATGATAGCGGGCAGATAGTATTCGAGGTACAACTGCTGCCATTGCATGGAGAAATCGAATATCTGCGGATCGAGCGACTGCAAGCGCGGGTCGGAACCGGCACCGAACTCACTGATTATTAACGGACGGTGCGGGTATTTACGATGCTCTTCGTCCACAAAGCGGTCGAAAGACTTGAAGTCGTTCTCATACCAGCCCTGATAAAGGTTCCAACCGGAAATGTCGGTGATATTGCTGAGACCGATTTTATTGTAAATCTGATTGCCGTGGTAGGCCATCGTACTCAGACGGTAGGGGTCTTCCCTCTTCAGAGTTTCCTCCAGATGCCGGGCAAGCGCCAAGGTATTCTCGTAGAAACCGTTGAGCCGTTGTTTCTTCACCCGATACTGCAGCTGGATAACAGCCTCGTTCATATACCCCCACATAATGACGGACGGATGGTTGTAATGCTGGCGAATCATTTCGCGCAAGGCGCTTGTGGCATTCGCGCGGAACTCATCACCCAAAGCTATCAAATCTACTACCGGAATCTCCTCCCATACCAGCATGCCGAGTTCGTCGCAAGCACGCAACACGGCATCGTCCTGTGGGTAATGTGCCAGACGGACAAAGTTCACACCCATGTCTTTCAGCAACTGCATATCCCTGCGGTGCATCTCATCCGAAAGCGCTATGCCCATCGGCATCTGGTCCTGATGACGGCAAGCTCCCATAAGTTTCAGGGGTTCCCCATTCAACTTGAAGCCTTCCTGCGCATCCACGCTGAACCAGCGGACCCCCAAAGGGACACGTGTCTCATCTTTCAACACCTTGCCACGCACATCTTTCAAAGAAACTTTCACGCTGTACAGATAAGGGGAATCGGGCGACCACAACTGTGGCTTTTCCAACTGTAACCGTTCCTCGAAGGCGAACGCCCCGTCGGCATCTATCCGGACGCTGCGCAAAGATTGGGCTACGGTCTTCCCATCTGTATCCAGCACCTCGACGTCCAACTTCAACACCGCACGCCGCACATCACGGTTCACCAAAGTCCCACGCACACTGATTTCTGCCCTATCCTCACTCACGGAAGGCAAATCGACATAAATGCCCGTAGAGGCATAGTCGGTAAGGCTGATGTGCTGCTTTGCAGCACTGATGAGCCACACATTGCGGTAGATGCCGCCAAAGATGGTGAAGTCGCCGGACAAAGGAGGTATCCGGTCGTTCTGATTATTGACGTGCACCATCAGCAGATTCGGGGCATCGGTCCTTACTTTATCCGTAATGTCTACGGTAAAGGCAGAGTAACCTCCTTTGTGGGTAGTGAGCAGCTCGCCGTTGAGGTACACATCTGCCAGAGAATTGACACCATCAAATTTCAGGTAAAGCTGTTTATCCCGCATCTGCGCGGCATCCGTACGGAACTCTTTCTTATACCAGGAAGAAGCCCTGCGGTAGTTACGGGTAGAATAGGCATCCGCATTCCAGGTATGCGGCAGATGTACCTGCTGCCAACCTTCTTCATGGCGTTGCACTTCCTGCAACCGATTGTCATCACATGCGGCATAATACCAGCCGTCATTAAAACTCTGAACCACCCGCCCAGCATTGACAACCGGGTACATGGTGGACAGACACAATATTAATAAAAATATTTTCTTCATGTTTTTCAATAGATCATATTATCTTACACAAGTCAAGCAAATACTGCAAGAATACTGCATATAGTTTGCAGTGGCACTGCATCACTTTTGCAATGACGCTGCAACACCTTTGCAGTAGCGCTGCAAAACGTTTGCAGTGAAAATGCAGACAATATGCAGCAACAATGCCATCTCAACGCAGTGGCTCGAATGCTGCATATTGCCGCCTTGGGAATCAGTTAGAGTAACTTGAACGCTGCTTTTTTTACGTCCCGGCAACTTCTGCCAATCATCACCTCAAAGTCACCCGGCTCGCATACAAAATCAAGATTGTAGTTGTAGAACTTCAGCAATTCGGGGGTAATCTTGAAAGATACTTTTTTAGATTCGCCGGCTTTCAGGAAAATCTTTTCAAAGCCTTTCAACTCTTTCACCGGACGGGTTACACTTCCCACAAGGTCACGAATATAAAGTTGAACCACTTCTGCACCGTCTCTCTTGCCGGTATTGGTCACAGTCACGGTAGCAGTCAGTTCGCCCTTATCCGTCATGCTAGTCTTGTCCAAAGCCACGTCGCTATAAAAGAATGTGGTATAGCTCAAACCGAAACCGAAGGGATAAAGCGGTTCATTGTCTATGTCTATATAGTTGCTGCGGAATTTCTGGAACCATGCACCGTCGGCAAGAGGGCGGCCCGTGTTCTTGTGGTTGTAGAACAAAGGAATCTGTCCCACGCTCTTCGGGAAAGTCGTAGTCAGCTTTCCGCTCGGGTTCACATCACCAAACAGTACATCGCCGATGGCAAAACCTGCCTCACTGCCCGCAAACCATACATTCAGAATGGCCGGCACGTTTGCCTGCTCCCAGTTCAGTACCAGCGGACGACCGGTAAACAGCACCAGTACCACAGGTTTTCCCGTTTTCAATAATTCCTGTAACAGTATGCGTTGGGTGTCCGTCATTTCAAGATTCGTGCGGCAACTGCTCTCTCCACTCATTTCCGAAGACTCACCGAGCGCAGCCACAATAACATCCGATTTGGCAGCCACGGCAAGAGCCTCGTCCAGCAACTCCTTGTCCGAACGATTGTCACGGTGTAAAGAACGTCCGAACATAGTGGCACGTTTCTCATATTCGGCATCACTCATCAAATTACAGCCTTTCGCAGTCAGTATTTCGGCTTTACCGCCTGCTACCGCCTTCAAACCTTCAGCCAAAGAAGTAGCATTCTTCAATACGGCAGCCACACTCCAAGTACCCGGCATATTACTGCGGCTGTCTGCCAACGGACCTACCACAGCAATAGTGCCCTTCTTGGCCAGCGGAAGCACATTACCCTCGTTCTTCAGCAACACCAAGCTCTCCGAAGCAATCTTACGCGCAACGGCACGATGCTCTTTGGTAAAGATTTGCTTCTTGGCACGCTTCACATCACAGTATTTATAAGGATTATCGAACAAGCCCAACTTGTACTTAGCTTCCAAAATACGGCGACAAGCCGCATTAATAGCTTCTTCTGTCACTTTTCCTTCTGTCAATGACTTCTTGAGCGTACCTACAAATGCATCGCTCACCATATCCATATCGACACCAGCATTCAGCGCCAACGCGGCAACAGTCTGCGTATCGCCCATGCCATGGTCGGTCATTTCTGTAATTCCGGTATAATCTGTCACTACAAAACCGTCAAACCCCCACTGCTTACGCAATACATCCGTCATCAACCACTTGTTTCCAGTAGCGGGAATGCCATCGACCTCATTGAAAGAGGCCATCGCACTTCCCACACCGGCATCAACCGCCGCTTGATAGGGCAACATGTATTCATTGAACATGCGCTGATGACTCATATCTACTGTATTATAGTCACGTCCTGCCTCACCGGCACCATACAAGGCAAAATGCTTTACACAAGCCATAATCTCATCATTACGGTTCATATCCTTTCCCTGATAACCACGTACCATGGCCTGCGCAATGGCTGCTCCCAGAAACGGGTCTTCACCGTTGCCCTCGGACACACGCCCCCAACGGGCATCACGGCAAATATCCACCATCGGACTGAATGTCCAGCAAATACCGTCAGCACTGGACTCAATGGCTGCAATACGTGCCGATTCTTCAACCGCCTTCATATCCCATGTACACGACAATCCCAAAGGAATGGGAAACACCGTTTCATATCCATGAATAACATCCATACCAAATAAGAGAGGAATACCCAAACGACTTTCTTCAACCGCCTGCTTCTGTACATCGCGGATACGTTCCACGCCTTTCAGATTGAAAAGCCCGCCCACTTCACCGGCACGAATACGTTTGGCCACATTACTACTTTTAGCCTGACCGGTCGTAATCTCACCGGTAACCGGCAGATTCAACTGACCTATTTTCTCTTCCAGGGTCATCTTCTTCATTAAATCGTCGATGAAACGATCCATATCAACCGGAGATTTCTGTGCATACGCACTAACGGCAGTAAACACCAACAAGACTAAAAATAATTGTAACTTGAAAAGTAAATGCTTCATGTTTTTCATGCTTTTAATTGATAGAAATATTATTTTACTGCAAATAAAAGAAAAGCATGCGACAATCTCCACATCCCGTACTACAACAAAAGTACAACCATCACTAAAAAACAAAAGAGGAAGTACAATATTAGTACTTCCCCCATTAATATTTCACTGTAAAGCAGCTATTTAAAGTTTATAAGAAAATCAGTCAGACTTTCTTCCGGAAGCAGATTGAATTTCTTGCGCAACCGGTATCTTGCAGCATCAACCCCACGCGTGGAAATGTTGAGCAACTTCGCTATCTCCTTTGTCGGCATATTCAAGCGAAGCAATGCGCAAAAGCGCAAATCTCCTGAAGTCAAATCTGTATATTGAAGTTTCAGATTACGGAAGAAGTTTTCGTGTATACGGTCAAAATTAGCCTGAAACATAGTCCAATTCTCTTCATCGGACACTATATTGCTATTAACTAAAGTGAGCAGCTTATCCAAGTTTTTACGGCTATACTGTCCTAACAACTTTTGCCGCTGTATCTCTTCTTTCAAAGAAATCAGAAATTCCTGATGAGCAATATTTGTCATTACCACACCGGACAACTCCTTGCTTTTAAAACGCAAATCGGCCTCAAGCTGCTCCTTTTCCAACTCAACAATCTTCTTCTCCTGCCGCTCAAGCTCTGCCTGATGGGCTACGCGCTGCCGTTCAATCACACGGTCTTTCTTTTTCTTCACGAAACGGTAGACCAGATATTGCAATAAAGCCAACAGACACAATCCTGCCAAGATATAACTTCCCACAGCCCAATAAGACAAATACCACGGACGCAAAATCTCAAAAGGAAGCTCTACCGATGCCAAAACTCTATCGGTATCATATATCTCTGCCTGAAAAACATAACTTCCATAGGAGAGCCGAGAATACTTCTTCTGCAAATAGCGTCCACCCGGCACCCATTGGTCAGAATATCCTTCCAACCGATACCTTACCTTATAAGTATAATTACTATAAACCGGATAACACAATGTAAAATTCACCGTATTAAACTCAGGCTCCACCTTGGCTCCCGGCTGCACGACCAATGTTTTCCGCTTACCACTGAATTCATCAATGACCCGCATTCCCGAAATCCATAAAGAGCGTCTGACCCGAGATTTATATAACGAGGAACTGTCCGTCTCAATACGGGCAATGGCATTGTTCAGGCAAAGATAGGAACAGCCATTCCTCACGTCATAAGCCACGCTTCCCCGTTCTTCCACCGTCAGACCGTCAAACAAAGAATATGGAATCCGGAGTTCGATATTGAAAGTATTTATCGCACACTTCACTAAATACACTATCCTATCACCCACAAACCAATAGTAATCTCCGTTCGCACGACTCACTGTCTTGATTCCCTTCAATTCCATCAATTGTTCATTCATTGTTTCATAGGGAACAATCGAATCAGTCATATCTTCGTAAGTATAGAAATATTCCCCATTAGAAAAAACTACCCGACCATTGATTTTGAACAAAGTAAAACTCCCACCTTTCACTTCTCCCAGGCCCTCATACTTCCGTACATCCTTTACCTGCTTCATATCCGGATCAATCCGAAAACGATACAAACCATTCCTTAAGTGTTTCGCCCAGATATTCCCTTGATGGTCCACCTCTATGTGACGGACCATATGACTGAATCCACGCAGAGACCGGATAAAACCATATGCTCCCGAAGTATCTTCCGTATATAGATTTAAAAGCGCATAAGTTCCTTCCAATAAAAAAGATTCTTCCTTCGATTCAATCTTTTCCATACACATCCCTCCCTTTACATCAGATACCAACTTTGACTTCAACCCCGATATAAGGAAAGTTCCTTTGTTATGCCCGCAAAAAATCTGTTTTCCCCATTCATCGACGAACCACGCTTGTTCTTCCAAACCCGGAACTAATTCAGTCTTTCCATCCTTAAGCCAATAAAGTCCCTGATTAGAAGCAATATAAGCTTCATTTTCCCTTACCAGAACATCATATACCATGCCTATTTTACGAAATGGAGGTTCATAATAATAGATTAAAGAATTGTTGTGTATATAGGCAATACCTTCATCCAAAGCTGTCCATATATTGTTGTCATCATCACAATATAATCTCAAAACAGTATTGTTCTGTAGTTTATTATCCGTATTGACCTTCCAAATCAGCTTTCCTTTTTTATCCAACGCATATATACCATCGGATATTGTGCCAACAACGTAGCAACTGTCTTTGGTCATCACCGCACGATTAATGGTATGCTTCCTGAATATATCATCACATTCGGTTTCCCATTTTTCTACCCTCCCATCTCGATAGAGGAGAAAACCTCCCTGATTACGGGTAAGCATTAAAACGGCATCATCATAAGGAAGCCCAGCCAAGACATCGCTATTTCCAAATACCTTTCTGGGAATAAGTTCTTCCATTTTCCTGTCGGAAAAGACACAAAGTCCACCATTTATTCTTTGAGAATAAAAAGTATTTCCAACCTGAAATAAGTTCAGCGGAAGGCTCTTCACCCGAATACCTTCCACAGAATTTCCATTATAAAAAAAGAGAGAACCAAACGATTGAAATACAATTTCCCCTTGAACGCAAACAATGTTCCAGATTTCGTCGTTATGAAAAGTAAAGTCCTTCACCTCATCTTTTAGCGAGTGATATTCAAGGGTATTATAAGGAGTATGAACAAAATAACCGAATTCTTCGTAAGAGCCTACATAAATTTTTCCATCTTCACTGATATATATAGCACGCACAATTCCTTTTGTCGGTAATTCATACAGCCGCCAAGCACTTCCATCAAATTCCAGCAGCCCACTGTTATTACCGAAATACATCACCCCTCTTTCGTCCTGAGCAATGGCCCAATTCTGAATACCGGCATTATAATCCGACACCGAATAGCTCCTCACTATAGGAGAAAAAGGTATGGGTGAAGCTTGCAGCAAACTACTGAAAACCAAAGACAAGAAAAACGTTATTGCAATTCTCATGAGTACTGTTTATAGGTATTTACCAGCAAAGATAAAGCTTTTTGCGTTTTCGTAAAAACAAAATCGCAGATTATCCTCTTTTATAGAAAGATAATCCGCGATAATATCCAAATCCAATTTATTAATTTTCAGCAGTTTTCTGTTTTCCCAAAGGAATAGAAACACCCAAGTAAGCATTGACATTCTTCGTATTCTTACCAAAGAACATATAATCTGTTCCTGCAAAGAAGGAACCCAGTTTCAGTGCCAGACCGAAGGTTTTACCGGCTCCTTGAAGTACGGAATAGCTGGCAGCTACATTGAAAGCATTCGTCGGACGGATGCAGGCAGAGAAAGTCAGCTCATTCAAAGTTTTCGGTTTGGCAAAACGACCGGTATACAAGGCACCCACTACCAGCCAATCATTCAGTAAGGCATATTCAGCGCCAAGAACCATTGTAGAAGTCAATCCACGGGTACGGCTCTTCTCAGAAGCCTCCTCCGTCTTGAGCTGCAACATGTCATAGTTAAGAATCTCGCCGCTGTTCACAATATCCATGAACTCCTGCTGCGAGGCCGGGTCAAGAAGATCATAAGTCTGCTCTGTATTGGCTCGCGCTATACTGGTATTCGATTTAGACCATTTGATAAAGCCCAAATCAAGAACTGAAGCAGAAAGTGTCAATTTATCCAGTAACTTGTAAGATACTCCCAAATCAATAGCCCCACCATATCCGGCAAAACCAAAACTGCCAAAATCGATTTCATCGATATAATCACCATTCTCATTCTCGGGAAGTTCTAACAGCTTTGACGAGTTCTCCAAAGTTGCATCCACTTGAATGGAAGCTTTACTCGTCACTCCTGAAGAGCCGACAGAAGGAGTTTCCACATGAATCTGGTTGATGTTCAGCTTTAAGTTACCGATACCCAGCAGCATCTTCACCTTACCACCTACAGCCAGTCGGTCTGTGATATTCCTTGCAAAGCCAAGGCCGACTTCCGCATAGGAATTTATCTCAAGCTTCTGTCCATTAATGGTTTCGTTAATACCCAAATAGTCAGAAATATTGTCACCGAACTCCCGGCTGCTCATGTTATTCATAAACTGGAACATGGTTTTCGGTATGGCGGCACCGATATCATTACGCAACCCCACATTGACTGACCAGAAGTTCTTTCCTTTATACCACCCGGCAGACAGAATGTCGGTACTCAAATTCACATTCAAGTTATTGGTAGCATCCAGTCGGTTCATAAAGTCATTGCTCATGAAATAGTCGCTATCATCACTGTTCTCAATAATGTCCATAATATCCCTATACCCCAGGGAACTGGAGTTGACGGTAGCATTCAACGAACCTATCACGGGAATATTCAGATAACCGCGTCCCGGCATCAAGGCCGGATTGAGCTACATACGCTGGTTACTTCCTTCCATAAAGTAGGAAGTGCGCAGGAACTGGGCTTGTCCGGAAAGAGAGAAGCAAAGCAACAATACCACAAACAGCCATACTCTCAGAGAATTCAATTGTTTCATAACCTTGTCAATATTTTCATTATCACCTGCAAAAATATAAAACAAGTTAATACCCTACAAACAACTTAACCGGATAGTCGTGTATAAAAGGCTTATACAGAGACTATCCGGTATAAATTAAGGAGCAAATAAAAGAATCCTCTTAAGAGTGTCCTTATACTATTTCATCATAAACATGTTCATTTGCTCTCGTAGCGGTACTCAGAAAAACCGGGGCTGTCTCCTTTCTTTGTTGCAGAGACATTGACGTCACTGCCGGAGCACTCAACATTTCCTTATATTTTTCCGGAGCAGTGAGTATCTTTACAGCCTCTTTCAAATCATCATCATCTTTCAACTGCTGGATAATGCTTCCACGCTGGAAATAATAACGTTTGATGATTTCTACCGCAATCATGCTCTTGATGTCCTTGGAGAAATGGTCAAGGTCACGGTCCAGATTATGCGACAATTTTTTCTCCAGCGCTTCAAACTCTTTCGAAGCATCAGTCAGATAGCCCTCAAATTCGGCCATCTCCTTCAGGTTCTTCAGCATCTTCTCTGTCTGCTGGTCGTATTTGAAGTCCGCCTTTTTCACCATCGCCTTGAAGTCCGCATAATCGGCATCTGTAATTTCAAACTTCTCTGCTGAAGGGATGGTAGGATGTTTCAGGCAATAGTCCGTGGCATAATTGAAAATAAGATTGTCATTGACAAGATAGAACAGAATGTTGGGCAGCTTCTCCTGCTTCACCGCAATGTCCGGAGTCACGCCTCCACCATCCCGCACTTCACGTCCGGCAGCCGTATGGAACACGGTAGTAAGGCTGTCCGGAATACGTCCCACACTGCCGTCCTCATTCCGGTGCTTGTAGTCGATAGCCTGCACACAACGGCCGCTGGGAATATAATATTTGGAAGTCGTCAGCTTCATGGTACCACCGTATGGCAACGGACGGGTGGTCTGCACCAATCCCTTACCGAAAGTACGGTTACCGATAATGACCGCACGGTCAAGGTCCTGCAAAGAGCCCGCAAGGATTTCTGACGAAGAAGCCGTTCCGCCATTGACCAGAACAGCCAAAGGAATTTCCAGATCCAACGGTTCACGCAATGTCTTGTAGGTATTGCTGGCTTGCTTAATCTTACCCTTTGTCGTCACAAGTGTTTTTCCGCGAGGCAGAAAGAAGTTGGCTATCTCTATAGACTCATCCAGCAAGCCACCCCCATTGTTCCGCAAGTCAATCACCAACGAAGTCATCCCCCGCTTCTTCAAGTCCAGAAAAGCCTGCTTGAACTCCTTGGAAGGATTCCCCGAGAAGGTGCTGAGATTGATATAACCTATATTATTATCCAGCACCGTATAATAAGGTATGAACGGCAATTGGATGGAACGGCGCACAATGTCGAAATCCAACGGTTTCTCTGTACCGGGACGTTGCACTTTCAGCTTGAAGCTGGTACCCACTTGTCCGCGAAGCATCTCGCTGACTTCCTGGTTGTTCTTTCCGGCAAGGTCTTTTCCGTCAATTTCCATCAAAATATCTCCGGCTTTCAGGCCTACATCGGCAGCAGGCATATTCTCGTATGGCTCAGATATCATGGAACGTTTCAGTTTCGGATTCCAAGTAATCACAGAACCTATACCACCATAGGAATTCTTCAGCATCTGCTCCAATTCGCTTTGGTCATCTTCCGGATAATACTCCGTGTAGGGATCCAGCGAGTAGAGCATGGCATCAATGCCTTCACGGATAGTCTTGTTCGGATCAATCGTATCCACGTAGAACATATCCAACTCTTTCACAATGGAATTGAATATATCCAGATTCTTTGCTATTTGGAAACTGCGGCTATCACCACTCTTAAACCCCCAAAAACAAACGGCTCCCGCTACAATCAGCAAGGTAACCATCCAGCGTATCTTTAAAATTCTTCTCATAATTATGATAATGTGCTAATATGCCAATGTGCCAATGTGCTAATAACCTGCAGCGTAATAGCGAAACAAATATTGCGCAGCCAATTAGCACATTGGCACATCAGCACATTAATTAATTAATAAAATTTCTTCCTTGATTTTTTCCCATTGTGCAGCCTGAAGCTCTGTACCCACCACTTGTATCACATCTTTGGAGAGAAGGGAGCCTATCTTGCCACATTTCTCCAGCGAGTAGCCACACGTCAGTCCATACAAGAAACCTGCCGCAAAATAGTCGCCAGCTCCTGTAGTGTCCACCACTTTCTCTACCGGAGCCGCTTGTACCTGCACCATCTCTGTACCTTTGCGAATCAGAGAACCACGGGCACCCACCTTTACAATGGCTATGCTACACATTTTGGCAATGATATCCAATGCTTCCTCCGGTTCCTTACCCGTAAAAGCCTTTGCCTCTTCCTCATTGGCAAAAACAATATCCACATATTTGTTGACCAACAGAGAGAAAAATTCAAGGTCTCCTTCTACTATATTGTAGCTCGCCATGTCCAAACATACTTGTAAGCCGGCCTCTTTAGCCAGCTCAATGGCACGGAGAATCATATCATGGTCTTGCACCAGATACCCCTCTATAAATAGGTAAGCATATCCTTTGAACATATCCAGCGAAAGATCTTCCGCCTTCAATGTAGAAGCCGCCCCCAAATAAGTGCCGAAAGTGCGCTCTCCATCAGGAGAAATGAAAGTAGAGGCTACACCGGACGGAAGGGTAGTGGAAAGCAATAAATCCGCCTCTGTCCCATGCTCCAGCAGACTATCCCGGAAAAAGTTACCGTAAAAGTCATTGCTTACTTTTCCGATGAATCCCGTACCCGCACCAAGGCATGCCATTGCCCGAATTGCGTTTCCGGCAGAACCTCCGTTAGCCAGATGCGTCTCCATCCGGCTGAAATACTCACTAATTTTCAAGAACTTATCTTCATCAATCAGAGTCATACTTCCTTTCGGGAGCTGCATCTCCGTCAAAATATTATCATCCTCAATGATTGCCAGTGCATCAACCAAAGCATTGCCCAACCCAATTATTTTATCCATCTTCGATATTTTTTTTGCAAAGATATTGCATATTTCAAAATATCCTATTACTTTTGCAG
>ENA-UOJR01000437-UOJR01000437.1-human-gut-metagenome-genome-assembly--contig:-C115P-NODE-437-length-57135-cov-20.216100_pt1 | contig 57135 bp, 61 predicted proteins | sample MGYA00242354_ERZ723901 | MGnify/ENA metagenome assembly ERZ723901
TCGAAGATACTTGGCGGGTGACTGCCCGGGAAAATAGAGCGGTGCCAACACTTTTGAAAAATCACTCAAACGAGTGGTTTTTCGCTTTATAGTCAGTGCTAATAGCGATGAGGATCCACCTGTTCCCATTCCGAACACAGTAGTTAAGCTCATCAGTGTCGAAGATACTTGGCGGGTGACTGCCCGGGAAAATAGAGCGGTGCTGACATTCCTCCTTAGCTCAGTCGGTAGAGCATGCGGCTGTTAACCGCAGGGTCGTCTGTTCGAGCCAGACAGGGGGAGCCAAAAAGGACATACCATTTGGTATGTCCTTTTTTTGTCTGCTATTTTTCTGTAAAAAAGGGTATACCATTTTGGCATACCCTTTTTTGTGTCATAAATTTACTCTACCATATGTCGGACATAATCAACAGCGCCGATATCTTTTCCATTGCGGCGGTAAACCCGTGGAACCCTCTTTCCGATGACGCACATGATTTCATAATGAACGGTATCGGTCATGGAAGCAATCTCATCCATCGTGATTCGTTTGCCGTTTTCTTCCCCAACGATGGTAATTTGCATTCCGTCGCTCAGATTGGGGATTCCGGTGACATCCAGCATCAGCTGATCCATGCAGATTCTGCCGACAATATTTGCAAATTGCCCGTTTACCAGCATACGACCGCGATTGGAAAGACTGCGGTGGTATCCATCTGCGTATCCAATGGGAACGGTGGCAATGCGCATATCCTGCTGAGTGGTAAAGGTCCTCCCGTAGCTGAGCTTGCTCCCCGCCTTGACCTCTTTGATCATCGAAATGACCGAGTGCAGCTGCATGGCAGGCTTCAGGTCGATTTTTCCTTCGCAGGCTTTGTCCGGCACCAGCCCGTAAATCAGGACACCGGCGCGCACCATGTCCAGGTGGTATTCGGGATAGTTGACGATTCCACCGCTGTTGCAGCAGTGCCGCAAGGTAAAATGTACTCCCAACCGCTGAAGACGGTCGCATACCTGCATAAAACAGTCGTATTGCTTTCGGGTGTATTGGATGGAAGCCTCGTTGTACTCGTCTGCACTGGAAAAGTGGGTGAAGATGCCGTCACAGCGCAGATTGGGAAACTGGCAGACCTGTGCAATCTCTTCCACTGCGCTGTTTAAATCCTGCTCGGCTTCAAACCCGATGCGTCCCATACCGGTGTCAACCTTGATGTGGCAGGCAACGGTGACGCCGGCGCGCTGCGCCTGCTGTTGTAGCTTTTTGGCGTACTCCAATGAAAAAACAGCCTGTGTAATGTTGTATTCGCACAGGGTTTTGGCTTTGTTGGGAGGAGTGGTGCCCAAAATCAGGATGGGATGGTAGATTCCTTGATTGCGCAGCGACATCGCTTCGGTTAGATTGGAGACGGCAAACCAGTTTACACCCAGTCGTACCAGTTCGTCGGCAATGTATTTGTCCCCGTGACCGTAGGCATCGGCTTTGACAACTCCCATAATCATGCAGCCGGGTTTGAGTTTTTCCTTGATGGAACGAATATTGTGGTCGATGCAGTCCAGGTCAACAACTGCCCAGCTGCGCCGAAGAAAATCTACCATGATCTTTCCTCCTGTCCGTTAGGTGCTTGTGGAATGTAGGTGGAATCCCTTTTGAAACAGGGACAACGCTCCAATTTTTTCCTTTCGTTTAAAGGTGTGCAAAATTGGCACATACTATAACTATACATGAATACAACAAAAGAAACAATCATTTTTTGTAAACACTAAATAGAAATCGAAAGGAGAAAACAGTATGACAAAACAGGAATATGCCCAATGGAGTCGACAGGAAAGCCCGCGCTCCAACGGACCGCTCAATATCCTCAAGGCGTTTGTATCGGGAGGAGTTGTCTGCCTGCTCGGGCAGCTGCTGATTTTCTTTTTCCAGAACCGTGGTGCAGGAGAAAATGCGCCGGTTTTTGCCTCCCTTTGCCTGATTGTGCTTTCTGCGCTGTTGACTGCACTGAATGTCTACGACCGGATTGCCAAACACGCCGGAGCAGGTACTCTGGTACCCATTACCGGATTTGCCAATTCGATGGTCAGCGCGGCGATGGAATTTAAAACCGAAGGCTACATTTTGGGTTTGGGAGCCAAGATGTTTTCTATCGCAGGTCCGGTGATTGTTTATGGCATCAGCGCCTCGGTGATCTATGGGCTGATCCTGATGTTGATTGGATAGGAGGGGAAAAGATGGCAGTTCGTATCGGCAGCAGGACCATCCAGCTGAACCATGCGCCCAGTGTTGTAGGTTTTGCAGCGGTGGGTGCAAAGAAGGAAAAGGAAGGTCCGCTGGCAGATTACTTCGATTATCTGTCGGAGGATTCCTCCTTCGGCGAAAAAACCTGGGAAAAGGCGGAAACACTGATGCAGAAAAAGGCAATCGAGCTTGCTTTGCAAAAGGGCGGTATCCAAAAGGAACAGATTGATTTTCTGTTTGCGGGTGACCTGCTCAACCAGTGTATCAGCTCGGCGTATGCCTCCCGTGAGCTGCAGCTGCCCTTCTTCGGGCTGTACGGCGCCTGCTCCACCATGGCAGAAAGTTTGTGTCTGGCAGGGATGTTTGTGGACGCAAAGCTCGCCTCCCGCTGCCTTGCAGTGACCTCCTCCCACTTCTGCTCGGCTGAGCGGCAGTTCCGTTTTCCGCTGGAATATGGCGGGCAGAGAACCCCGACCGCTCAGTGGACGGTGACCGGCTCGGGAACCTGCGTTGTAGCAGGCAAGGATCGACCGCCTTACTTGCGCGCAGTCACTGTTGGAACGGTGGAGGACCTGGGCGTCACCGACATCAACAACATGGGTGCGGCGATGGCTCCGGCAGCGGCAAAGACCCTCTGTCAGTTTTTCAACGACACCGGAGCTAAGCCGGAGGATTTTGATTTGATTCTCACCGGAGATTTGGGATTTGTGGGAAGCCGGTTGTTTGAAAGACTGATGCAGGCACAGGGTTGTCCGATTGCAGGGCGGCACAACGACTGTGGGCTGATGATTTATGACCGGCTGCGGCAGGATGTACACGCAGGCGGCTCTGGATGCGGCTGTGCAGCTTCGGTGCTGTGCTCCTTCATCCTTCCGCAGATTGCCTGCCAGCGGCTCAAAAATGTCCTCTTCATGGCTACCGGCGCTTTGATGAGCCCGACCAGCGTGCAGCAGGGAGAAAGCATCCCGGGCATTGCCCACCTGCTGCATTTGTCTGCCTTTGCAGGGAAAGAGGAGGAGGTGCGCTGATGGAAGTTTCGATGTTGATAAAAGCCTTTTTGGTGGGCGGAGGTATCTGTGCGATCGGTCAGCTGTTGATTGATTACACCAAGCTGACACCGGCGCGCATCCTGGTTTCTTTCGTAGTGCTCGGCGTGATTTTAGGCGGGCTGGGACTGTACCAGCCGCTGATTGAATTTGCCGGAGCGGGCGCAACCGTCCCGCTGACCGGATTCGGCGCCACCCTTGCCAAAGGGGTTCGGGAGGCAGTGACGCAGAAGGGATGGTTTGGCGCACTGACCGGAGGTTTGAGCGCCAGCGCCGGAGGAATCACAGCAGCGATCGTAGCCGCCCTGACAGCCGGTCTGCTGTTTCGTTCCGCAGAAAAGTAAGAAGAGCATGGAAGATAAAAAAGCTCTGCACCGGGCGTTACAGACCGGTGTGGAGCTTTTTAAGGTTGAGTGTTTATTACTTGCCCTCCGCCTGGCGCAGCAGGTGGAGCTTGAGGATGCCGATTTGTGTTTTGGCGTCGGAGATTTCCCCGTTCATCACCATCTGGACTGCCTGCGCAAAGGGAATGCGCAGCACATCCAGAAATTCTCCGTCGTCCAGCTTCTGCACACTCTCGTGCAGACCGCTTGCGCGGTAGATGTGGATGACTTCGGTGCAATAGGCAGGGGTGGGATACAGCTGCGCTAATTTTTCAAAGCGGTCGGCAGTACAGCCGCATTCCTCCTGCAATTCCCGAATCCCACATTCGCGCGGGTCCTCGCCCAGTTCGATTTTTCCGGCGGGCAGCTCCAGCAGCTCTTTGCCGTAGGGGTAGCGGAACTGTCTGACCAGCAGCAGACGGTCCTCCTGGTCGATTGCAGCAACGCACACGCCGCCGTGGTGGACTACCACCTCGCGGATGCTCTTCTTTCCATTCTCCAGCTGGATGTCGTCCTTTTTGACCTCGATGATGCGTCCGCTGAAGATGGTTTGGCTGTTCAGCGTTGTTTCAGTATGTGCCATCGTCTTTGCCCTCCTTTTTACAATAAAACAAAATCCACAGACCGAAAAGGTCTGTGGATTTTGGAATAAAATTATCCGGATAATTTTATTTTGCTTCAAAGCGAATCTCGAAAGCAGGAAAACTATTTTGCCAGAGAAACCAGAGTGGATTTCTTTCTAGCTGCGCAGTTTTTGTGGATGATTCCCTTTGCACAAGCCTGGTCGATCTTCTTAACAGCAGCCTTAACCAGAACGTCTTTATCCTCTGCGTTAGCAGCGATAGCAGCATTAGCGCGTTTGATGACGGTCTTCAGGTTGGTTCTGAAAGCTTTGTTCTGAGCCTCGCGTTTTGCCTGAACGAGGATTCTCTTCTTAGCAGATTTAATGTTAGCCATTCTAAACACCTCCTATTCCATCTTGACAGTACACTCTATTTTATCACCGATTTCACTAAAAATCAACCATCTGCAATATGATTTGTAAATTATGCCTATTTGTAAAGGGTAAAGGGGAGAAATATTCAGCTACTATCTCGCAGAAATATGCGTTTTTTTACAAAGATGTATAAGCGGCAGCGGTGCGGGCAAGGTTAAGCTTTGAAAAAGACAAAATAAAACCGACCCAAAAGGAGTTTTGATGATGAAAGAAAACCAGAAGATTGCGCGCACCGACCTTGCTATCGAGCTGGCGCAGCCGCTGTTGGAAGCGGAGAAATTGCCGGAAGGACTCAAGGTACACACCCGGACGCACGGAGCGGTGGAAATCACCTGCGTGCAGATTGGCTCTCCCAAAGCTTCTCAGCAGCTGCAAAAGCCCTGCGGCAGATACATCACCATCCAGACCCCACCCTTGTGGAACAGCCTGCTGGACCCGCAGAAGGAGATCGACGCGGCAGCCGACTGCATCCGCTCTCTGCTGCCGCAGGAGGGAACGGTGCTGGTGGTCGGGCTGGGAAACAGCAGCATCACGCCGGACGCGCTGGGACCGCAGGTGGCGCAGCATATCCTGGTTACCCGCCATCTGACCGAAGAGCTTGCCCACAGCCTTGGGATGGGTTCCCTGCGCAAAACAGCGGCGCTCATCCCCGGCGTTTTAGGGCAGACCGGTGTGGAAAGCGGAGAGCTGACGGCAGCGCTGGTCAATTTTATCCAGCCGAGCGCCGTCATCGTGATTGACGCGCTGGCAGCGCAGGATTATGGGCGATTAGGGAGAACCATCCAGATTTCCGACAGCGGGATTGCACCCGGTTCCGGTGTCCAGAACAGCCGCAAGGAGCTGAGTCGGCGTACGCTGGGCATCCCGGTGCTTTCCATCGGGGTACCGACCGTCATTGATGCGGCAACCCTTGCCGCACAGCTGACAGGCAGTTCATGCGAGCAGGCGCATCAGGCGGCAATGGTCACCCCGCGGGAGATCGACCGGCTGATTGGACACTCTGCAAAGTTTATCGCCCTTGCAATCAATAAAGCGCTGTACCCCGAGCTGTCGCTGGAGGAAATCGGCTTTTTGTGCGCCTGAACAGCAGCCTTCCCTTCTATTTTGGAGTCCTTGCGCATACCTATCTAAATAGCAGATCAAGGCTTTGCGCAGGAGGTCAAAAGATGGGACGACACAGCAAAAAAAGACGGGTTATGAGGCATAACCCCGCCTTCAAAAAAAGTTTGGTATGGGGAATTTTGATTGCGGCAGCGGTGCCGGGGGTGCTGTCTACGGCGGTTTTATACGACCATGTGCGGCAGTCATGGGACGGCTTGGCAGCCGATACCGCTGTCCTTTCCGCAATGTATACGGTGCCCGACCGCGCCTTCGAACAGCTGCGGGAGCGGTTTGCGCAGCCATCTGCTCCGCAGCAGCCCGAACAGGAGCAAGAAAAAGCGGAGCAGCCACTCATCCCGCCGCAGACGCAGGAGGAACAGCCGCCGCCGGCGAAAACACAACCGTTGACCGAGCCGGTTGAGATTGCAGAGGAGTACCGCGGAACGGTGGTCGAAGAGGACCTGGCGGCAGCCGGCAGCAGCCTTTGCTTTGGCAGCGGCAGAATCAAAAATGCAACCTCCCTTTCTGAGCAGCAGGTGGAGGAGTATCTTGCGCAGCCGCAGCCGTTTTTGCTGGACTGGCAGGGACCTCAGGTGCTGATTATGCACACCCACGCCACCGAAAGCTTTGAGCCGTATGACAGCGAAATTTACGACACCCGCCACACCTGGCGTTCGACCGACAACAGCGAAAACATCGTGGCGGCAGGCGAGGTGATGGCACAGGCGATTCGGGCGCACGGAATCGAGGTGCTGCATGACGACACCCAGCACGACTACCCTTCCTACAACGGTTCCTACGAGCGCAGCGCAGAAACGGTAAAGGGGTATCTTGCAAAATATCCCAGCATCAAGGTGGTGCTGGACGTCCATCGGGATGCGGTGCAGCGGGACAGCACGCTGGTCAAGCCAATTACACAGATCAACGGGAAAAAAGCGGCGCAGATGATGATTATTGCCGGCTGCGACGACGGGACGATGGAGATGCCAAACTGGGGGAAAAATCTGCGCTTTGCCGCAGGAATTCAGGATGCCATCGAAAGTCGTTGGAAGGGCTTGACCAGACCGATTTTTTTCTGTTACCGAAAGTACAACCAGGATTTGACCACCGGCTCGCTGCTGTTGGAGCTGGGTTCGCACGGCAATACATTGGAACAGGTGCTGACCACCGCGCAGTTGGCAGGGGATGCCATCGGAAATTATCTGGCGCAGGAATGTATGGCAGAATAGGAAAAATCAATCCCGTTCCAGAAAGGGATTAAAAACAACGATTGGACTTTTATGAAAGTATATACTATAATCAAAATCAGAGCAATCATTATTCTTACATTTTCCTTAATCGTCTTGATCCCAACCGGTCAAAACGTGGGCATTGACCTTAATGGGCACAATGCCCTTCCCTTTGCCATCTTCAAACTCTCATATAAACCTTAACTTTAGAAAAAAGGCTGTTTTTTTACTCAAAAAAACAGCCTTTTTTCTATGCTTCTTTTATTCGGTTTGTTCGTTTCCCTTGGGGGCGGCAGAATGTTGTTCGAGCTTGTTGTGCAGCCACATTCCCACCAAACTGACCGCTCCGGTCAGGATGAAGATGAAAACGGTGGTGGTAAAATCACCGGAAATCAGCGAAGCTCCTGCCAGCGTGGAGCTGAGGATGGAGGGCAGACGCGCAACGGTAGAGATGGCAAAAAAGCGCAGCGGACGGATGTTGATAAAGCCTGCCGCCCAGGTCAGCAAATCCTTTGGGGTACCGGGGATAAAAAACAGCAGGAAGGAGATGCGCTCAAAACGTTTTTTGTCCTGTAAAAACCGCAGGTTCTGAAATTTTTTCGGGTCCATGAAGATAGAAACGATTGGCATACCCAGCCGCCGAACCAGCAGATAGACAATCATCGACCCCAGAAAGATGCCCAGCATACAGCTGAGGGTTCCCCACAGAGGACCATACATCAGTCCGGCAAAGATTTCCACCGGCTCGCCCGGAATCATTGCGACCACCACCTGCAAGACCTGTATCCCTAAAAATACAAACCAACCGCCGATTCCCTGCGACTGCATCTGCTGCTGAAGCGCGGCGCGGGTCTGGGCATCTCCAAGAGCCATCACCTTTGGGATGGCATAGAGGGACAGCGGCACAAACGCCAGCAGCACCAATATTGATAAAATCAGCCGGACCCACTCGGAGCCTTTGGCTGGCAAATCTTTTTTCATTTGTGTTTCCTCCTGTGTAGATAAGGTCGTTTGTCGGACCTCTTCTTTTATGATAATGAATCTTTTCGGAATGTCAACGGTTCTTTTTTTAACAGGCTGCAAATTCTCTGTGCAGCAGAATGTGACACCATAGGGATTTTGTAGTATAATCAGGATGGATCTGTTGAGAAAGGAGAAGTAAAAGCATGAGAAAGAATATATTTTTGCTGCAAGAGTGCAGCACGGACGGGAGGAGAAAAGGATGAGCCAACCCTGTGAATCCGCACAGCTGCTACAACAGCCGGTGCGCAGCCTTTTCTTCCGATATTTTCGCAGCAATCTGGTTTCCTCACTGATGCTGGCGGTGTATGTTTTGTTCGACACCATCTTTATCGGCTGGGGAATCGGCAGCCAGGGTTTGGCTGCTTTGAATATCACCTTGCCTTGCTACTCGCTGGAGATTGGCTTTGCACAGATGATGGGCATGGGGGGAGCAACGGCTCTTTCCATCTGTCGCGGCAAGGGAGAAGAGAAGGAAGGAAACCGATATTTTACGGTAGCGGTGTGTACCGTGGTGGTTGTGTCCACCATCGTCGGTATTTTGGGCGGCATATTCTGGCGCCCGATTGCCGTGCTGGGTGGAGCAGACCCGTCGATTGTGGAACTGGTGGGCGATTATCTGCGCATCCTCAACGGTGGTGCCGTTCTGTTTGTGGTCAACAATTTTCTGGGTGTCTTTGTCCGCAATGACGGAGATCCGCAGCGGGTGATGGCAGCAGGTATTATCAGCTGCCTGTTCAATATCCTGCTTGACTATGTCTGCATCTTTCTGCTGGACTGGGGGATGGCAGGCGCTGCCGGAGCAACTGCTTTTTCGGGATTTATCAGCATCCTGATTATGCTGACCCATTTTAAAAGCAAAAGCTGTCGGCTGCGTCTGTGCTTTTCGGATTGGAAGCTGTTTTCCCGCTTAAAGCGCATCTGCCAGAACGGTGTTTCCAGTCTGATTGCAGAGTGTTCCGCAGGGTTGATCATCCTACTGTTTAATATCCAGCTGATGAGCAAAGGCGGTGTAACAGCTGTGACCTGTTATAGCATCATCTCCAACATTGCATACCTGTTTTTGGCGGTGTACAACGGAGCCAGTGCCACCCTCCAACCGCTTTGCAGTGTCAATCTGGGAGCCGGATGTTATCAAAGGGTGCGCCAATTCTTTCACCTGGGAGTTAAGACGGTGCTGGTGGCATCGGGATTGTTTGTGCTGGTAGGGGAACTGCTCCCCAGGGTGATTGTGGGCATCTTTACCGAGCCGACACCACAGGTAGTCAGCATGGCGGTTTATGCAATCCGCATCTACTTCATCGCCTATCTGCCAATGGGAATCAACATCATCACCTCCACCTTCCACCAGTCGTTGGAATCCTTCCGGGAAGCGACACTCATCTCGCTGGCAAGGGGTCTGATATTTTTGGTGCCGGCGCTGTTTTTGCTGGGAGAGGTGTTTGGTGTCAACGGCATCTGGGCAACCGTTCCGGTTTGCGAGGGACTGACCCTGCTGCTAAGCGTCCTGCTGCTGCGCAGGCTGTTTGCCGCCCGATTCCCAGAGGAGTCATTATCTGCATTATAAAAAACGAATCAGCCGCACAGAAGACCTCAATGCAGGAGCAGCGGCTTTTACAAAAGGAGGCTTACAATGAAACTGATTTCATGGAACGTCAACGGCTTGCGCGCCTGCGTGGGCAAGGGCTTTTTTGACTTTTTTAAGGAGGAGGATGCCGACATCTTCTGTCTGGGTGAAACCAAGATGCAGCCGGAACAGGCGGATTTTTCCTTTGAAGGGTATTATCCGTACTGGAACAGCGCAGAAAAAAAGGGCTATTCGGGGGTAGCAGTCTTTACCAAACACCAGCCGCTGTCGGTGGCGTATGGACTGGGCATCGACGAACACGACCACGAAGGGCGGGTACTGACGTTGGAGTTTGAGTCCTTTTATCTGGTCAACGTCTATGTGCCCAATTCACAGAATGAGCTGGCACGCCTGGATTACCGGATGAAGTGGGAGGATGACTTCCGAGCCTATGTCTGTGCGCTCGACCAGAAAAAACCAGTGGTAATCTGCGGCGATATGAATGTGGCGCATCAGGAAATCGACCTGAAGAACCCCAAGACCAACCGCAAAAATGCCGGCTTTACCGACGAGGAGCGGCAGAAGATGACCCAGCTGCTGGAAAGCGGTTTTACCGACACATGGAGAGCGCAAAACCCGGAGACCACCGGCGTTTACTCCTGGTGGAGCTACCGTTTTCAGGCGCGTGCAAAAAATGCAGGATGGAGAATCGACTACTTCCTGGTTTCTGACCGCTTGATGCCGCAGGTGACCTCTACCCAAATTTATACAGAGGTTTTGGGAAGCGACCATTGTCCGGTTGGCTTGGAGCTGTCGGTGTAGAAAAGCTATGAGATTTGCTTAGGTTTCTATAGGGCTTACTCTGCACTTTAACGAAAAAAATGGAATAACTGCCTATTTTATCACCAGAAATTTTTATACAGAAACTAAAATTTTGTTTATTTTTGGTAAAGTTTTCCCTTTACAAAGGCGTAATCTAAACGCTATAATATGGTTGTATCTTTTTCATTTTTCATTTTCTTGTTTTTCTTTTTCATGTCTTTCTCTCCGAATCGCGCGGTTCGGGGAGTTTTTTCTTGTTCAAAGAAATATCATGTGTTATACTAATGTAAAAATGAAAGCAATGACAGAAAAGGAGGAAACGATGATGGAAGAAAAACGCATGGCGCAGCTGGACCCGCGTCTGGAGCGGGTAGCAGACTTTGTACGACCGGGTGCATTATTTGCCGATGTTGGCTGCGACCACGGACATCTGTCGGTGGAGCTGATGCGGCGCGGCGCACAGCGAGGCTTTGCCTGTGACATCAAGGAAGGACCGTTGCAGGCGGCAAAGCGCAATCTGGAAAAGGCAGGCTTTGCCGAGCGGGTGCAGACGGTGCTGACCGATGGACTTGCCGGTATGGAGCAAAGCGGAGTGACCGATGTGGTCATTGCCGGCATTGGGGGAGAGGTCATCAGTGGAATTTTGGAGCGCGCGCCCTTTTTACAGCAGACGGGAATCCGCCTGGTGCTGCAGCCGCAGACAAGGGAGCAGGTCCTGCGGGATTTTCTGGCAAACAACGGATTTGCTGTGATGGAAGAAGAGGTGGTTTGCTCAGGAAAATACCTCTATGTGGTCATGGTGGCAGAATACACCGGCTGTTGCCGCAGCCTTTCGCTGATGGAAAAATTCTGCGGAAAGCTGACCGATAACTGCACACCGCAGGCGTGTGAAAAACTGCGGATGACCGCCTGTCATCTGGCGGAGCGTTCAAAAGGGTTGTTCCAAGAGGGGGAAGCGGCGCTCGCTGCCGAATATCTGCAAACCTCCGGCGAAATCCTGTCGCTGATTGGAAGCTTTTATCTTTAATTGCAATGCAAAGGAGGAACCTGAATGTCTACGGTTTTGCAAATCTATGAAGCAATCGACCGGCTGGCGCCCTTTTCCCTGTCGATGGATTTTGATAACACCGGTATCCTGGTGGGTGACCGTCAGAAGAAAGTGGGGCGTGCGTTGCTGGCGTTGGACTGCACCAAGGAGGTGCTGCGCCAGGCAAAGGAGCTGGGCGCACAGCTGATTATTACCCATCATCCAATCATCTTTCATCCTATCAAGCGGGTCAACGAGGACTCGCTGGTTTACCATCTGCTGCGCAGCGACATCGCCGTCATCAGTGCGCACACCAACCTGGACATCGCGCAGGGCGGTGTGAACGACCTGCTGGCAAAACGCATTGGCTTGAGCGACTGCCGCGGCTTGCAGCCGATGGATGCGCAGGGAACATTTTTCCTCGGCAGGGTCGGCAGCCTTCCCGAAGGGATGGAGCCGCAGCAGTTTGCGCAGTATCTGAAACAGCGGTTGGGTGCGCCCAGCGTAAAATTTGCGGCAGCGGACCGGACGGTGAAAACGGTGGCGCTGTGCGGCGGTGCGGGCGCGGACTGTCTGGAGGATGCCATCCGTGTGGGCGCCGATGCGCTGCTGACCTCGGAGGTTAAGCAGCATGAATACCTGGCAGCGGCAGCGGCTGGCATCAGCATCTTTGATGCCGGACATTTTGACACTGAGGACGTGGTCATCGAGCCTCTATGGGAATATCTGACAAAGCAGTTTGCGGACGTGGAATTTTTTACCACCCATCACACCGTCATCCGTGCGGTATAACAAGCGAACAGAGGAGAAAACAGATGAAGGAATATCTGCTGCCCATTGGTTTGGTCTTGCTGGGTGTGGCGATTTTTCTGCTGTGGCGGGCGCTGCGCCGCGCCAATCCCTGGAGCCGCACGCCCTATGAGCAGCAGGAGGCTTTTTTAAGTCCGGCAGAGCTGGCGTTTTATCAGGTGCTGGACCAGTTGGTCGGAGAGGATATTGCCATCTGCCCAAAGCCTGCGGTCCGGGAAATCCTGCGGGTGCGCCCGCAGGTGCGGCGGGACCGTCAGAAGTATTTCAATTGGATTTCGCAAAAGCACGTGGATTTTGTGCTGTGCGACCGGGCGACCATGCAGGTGCTGTGTGCGGTGGAGCTGGACGACAGCAGCCACCGGCGCAGCGACCGGCGGCAAAGGGATGCTTTTATGGACAAGGCGTTTCGTAAAGCGAAGCTGCCGCTGTTTCATATCCCCTGCAAAAGAAGCTATGGTGCCAGGGAGTTGGGAGAGCTGTGCGACTTTTTGACACAAGGATTATTGAATGTCGTTGATGAGCCGGCGGAAGAGGTACCGATTTGTCCCGACTGCGGAATCGAGATGGTGCTGCGCACCGCTCAAAAGGGAGCGTATGCCGGCAGACAGTTTTATGGCTGTCCCAATTTTCCACAGTGCCGCCAGACGATGCCCTATCCGCTGGTGCAAAGCGGAAGCAGACAAAAAAGCTGAGCTGTTCGGGAAATTTCCCGAACAGCTCAGAGAAGAGAAATGGTTGAAATCAATATGTTGATGAATCTCTATGAGAATGGTTGATTAGAAGTTGACCTCTTCGTCGTAGAAGCAGCATTTCAGCAGCTTTTCCATCTCAGCCGGCGTGATTGGACGAGGGTTGGAACCGGTGCAGGCATCGCCTACGGCAAGTTCGGCAACCTGTGGCAGCTTATCCATGAATTCCTTCTCGTCGATGATGCCGCCTTCGTAGTCGCGGATGCAGGTCGGGATGTCCAGCTGTTTGTTCATCTCGTTGATGTGTGCAATCAGCGCATCGGTGGTTGGCTCCAGACCGAGGAAGGCTGCGATTTCACTGTAACGTTTGTCTGCTTCAGGATTTTTGCTGTTGAATTTGATGACCTTTGGCAGGTACATTGCATTGGCACATCCGTGAACGATATGACCGCCGCTGTAAGCAGCACCGGTCTTGTGTGCCATCGAATGAACGATACCCAGCAGAGCGTTGGAGAACGCCATACCAGCCAGGCACTGTGCGTTATGCATGCTTGCGCGTGCGCTCATGTCGCCGTTGTAGCTGTTGACCAGGTCGCGGCTGATCATCTTGATTGCGTGCAGAGCCAGTGGGTCGGTGTAGTCGCAGTGCAGGGTGGAAACATAAGCTTCGATTGCGTGGGTCATGGCATCCATACCGGTGTGAGCGGTCAGCTTCTTTGGCATGGTTTCTGCCAGAGCCGGGTCGACGATGGCAACATCCGGGGTGATGTTGAAGTCTGCCAGCGGATATTTAATTCCCTTCTGGTAGTCGGTGATGACCGAGAAAGCAGTGACCTCGGTAGCGGTACCGGAAGTGGATGGGATTGCACAGAATTTTGCTTTGGTGCGCAGTTTCGGGAAGTTAAAAGGGATGCACAGCTGCTCGAAGGTGGTGTCAGGATATTCGTAGAATGCCCACATTGCCTTTGCAGCATCGATTGGAGAACCGCCGCCGACCGAAACGATCCAGTCTGGCTGGAATTCGCGCATCTTTTCAGCGCCTCTCATAACGGTTTCGACCGATGGGTCTGCCTCGACTCCTTCAAACAGGCAAACCTCCATGCCGGCCTGCTTGAGGTAATCGCAAACCTTGTCAAGGAATCCAAAACGTTTCATGCTGCCGCCGCCGACAACGACGATGGCACGTTTGCCGTCCAGTGTTTTGAGTGCTTCCAGAGCATTTTCGCCATGATAAAGATCTCTTGGTAATGTAAATCTTGCCATAATAATGCCTCCAAAAATTTCTCTTCAAAATAGTTTGTGTTTGAACGGGGATTTTGTTTTACCTTCCGCCACCTATTATAACCAAGCTGCCCAAATTGTCAAGAGATTAACAATCAACTTTTGCGCCTTTTGAGAAAGATTGGAAGAAAGCGCATAATTACGCCATCTATTTGGCAGTTTTGTATGAAGAAAAATGGGCGGGAAGGGAGAAAAATGGACTACAAACTGATTCGTTCCAATCGAAAGACGGTGGCGATCCAGCTGCAAAAGGATGGAAGTGTAATCGTGCGCGCACCCAAGCGGCTGGCGGTATACCGCATCGAAGCCTTTATCAAAGAAAAGCAGAGCTGGATTGAACAGCATCAAAAACGATTGCAGGAGCAGCAAAGGCAAAAGGAGAGCTTTTGCCTTTCGGACAGGCAATTTCCACTGTTCGGTCGGATGCTTCCGATGCAGATGACCCAAGAGAAGGCGCCTTGCTGGCAGCAAACGGTCGTTTTTCTGCCGGAGGGTGACGAGCAGCAGTTAAAGAGCAGCGCCGAGCAGCTGTATCGTCAGGTTGCCCGGCAGACGCTGCAAAGCAAGGTGGAGCATTTTGCACCAAAGCTGGGTGTACAGCCCGCTTCCCTGCGCATCAATGGAGCAAAGGGCAGGTGGGGTTCCTGCTCGGGTAAAAATCGGCTCAACTTTAGCTGGCGATTGATGTTGGCGCCGGAACACTGTATCGACTATGTGGTGGTACACGAGCTTTGCCACATCCTTCACCACGACCACAGCGCTGCCTTCTGGCAGGAGGTGGAGCGGGTGGTCCCCGATTGGCGCTCCTGTCGGCAGCAGCTGGTTCAGACAGCACGCGCGCCGTGGTTTTGGGAATAAGGGAAAAATTTTCGCAAAAAACCGGATAGAGGCAGAAAGCCTTTGGCTTTCTGCCTCTATCCGGTTTTAACCCATAATGTTGGAAATTCCTTCGACGATGTCGCCGACTGCCTGCACCGCCTTGCCCGCTTTTTTCTTGAGCTGCTTGGCGGTATTTTTCTTTTTACCGGTCATCATATAAGCAGCGGTGCCCACAGCGGCGGTGACAGCTGCACCGGTGAGAATGGTAGGAAGGTTCATTGCCATAACAATCACTCCTGACTGGAATTTTGCTTCTCTTTTTAAAAGAGGAGCATCGCTGTTATTGTGCCACAAAAAGGATGGCTTAATCCATGCAGTTTCTGGATGGGAAAACAGGATATTTTCGAAAAATTTGCATTTAGGACAGCTGCCCTATGATATACTGGAAGGAAAGAAGAAAGGAGTGGATCGTTTGAAGAAAGCGATTTACAGAGCGGTCCGCGGCAGGATGCGGCTGACTGCGTTGCTGTTGAGCCTGTCGATGTTGTTGACCGCGCTGGGAGGCTGTACGCTGCAGCCTGCTTTACAGCCGACCGACCAGCAGTTTGACCAGGTGGAATACCGGCGACCCGACGGAGAAGCGGTGCTGGAGCTGATTGCACAGGCGCAAAAGAAGGCGAAGGAGGATTTTCTGCCGTTTGGGTTGATTGCTTCCCTGCGCAAAATCAGCAGCGCGACCCAGGAGTTTTACGGCAGCATGGCGATTGCGCAGGTGCGCAACTATGCAGATGTCAACGACAGCTTTTACAGCGAGGAGATGGAGTATCTCAACCGATGGGATGCCCGCATCCAAAACGCCTACGACCAGCTGTTTGAACAGATTGAAGCCTCCCGCTTTGGCTCGATGAGCGACCGTATCTTTGGAGAAAGCGGTGTAGAGGACCTTCAGATGAGCGCACAGGCAAGCTCGCAGGAAATTTTGTCCTTGCAGGAACAGGAAAAGGAGCTGGAAGCGCAGTATTACTATACCTATGCGCAGGCAACGGTGGAAACGCCGGAGGGGGAGGTGCTCTACGCCGATTTGGAGCCGGAGGGACAGCAGGCGTACTATGAATCGTTTATCCAACGGTATAGCGCACAGATGGGAGAGCTGTTCATGCAGCTGGTGCAGCTGCGCCGTCAGATGGCACAGGCGCTGGGATATGAAAGCTATACCCGGGTGGCAGATCTGGAGATGCTGCGCATTGGCTACACCCGGGAGGAGATCCGCAGCTTCCGCGAGCAGCTCAAGCAGACGCTGGTGCCGGTCTATCGCTCCTATTTGGAGGACTTTTATCACCGCGCAGAAAACCGCACACAGCCGGGGTATGTCTATCTGCTCGAGCAGCCGGCACCGACCCCGCAGGGAAACTGGCAGCAGACGCTGGAGGGCTTTGAGCAGCTGTACGCACAGATGGATGAACAGATGGGAGAGTGCTTTTCCTACCTGATGTCCCATCGGATGATTGATGCCGCTCCCTCTGCCTCCAAGGCAAACGTCACCTTCAGCACCATGCTGTACACCTTGAATACGCCCTTTTTGTTTGCGAACATGGACGGCAGCGAGCAGGATGTCTTCAGCATCTCTCATGAGTTCGGGCACTGCTTTGCCATGTGGCAGCAGCTGAAGGCAGGTTCCCACAGTGAAGGACGCAGCATGGATGTCTGTGAGATTCACTCACAGGCGATGCAACTGCTGATTTTCCCGTACTATGAGATTTTTTACGGAGACCAGGCGCAGGTTGCCCGCCGGTACGATGTTTACACGATGGCAGCAGGAATTTTGACAGCGGCATTAAACGATGAATTTCAGGAAAAAATTTACAATGACCCCACCGTTACTGCGGAACAGCTGGATGAACTCTACTATCAGCTGGCGCAGGAGTATGGGCTGGTGGTATCTTCGCCCTATGTCGATGCCAACACCTTTGCAAAGAGCTGGTTTACCACCAATCAGTACTTCGATACTCCGTTTTATGCAGTCGACTACGCCCTGTCCGCCTGTGTTGCCATGCAGTTTTTGCAGCTGATGCAGCAGGACGAAGAAACTGCCTTGCAGCTGTATCATCAGCTGGTGCAGCAGCCGTCGGATATGGATTTTCTCAGCGTGCTGCAAGCAGTGGGAGACGGCAAGACCCTGCGTTCTCCCTTTGAGGAGGGACAGCTGGAGGCTTTGGCAGAGCAGCTCCAAGCTTTTTTGGATGGCGACGGACAGCAGTTGGAGCAGGTCGCTTGAGTAATCGGCTTGAACAGCAAGCAGGAATCTATTGCCAACTATAAAAAAAGCCAGCCTTGAAAAAATTTCAGGGCTGGCTTTTACTGTTTCAAATCATTTCCGTCCACCTTTGCGCTTTCTGATTCCGACAGATGCTGCCCATCGGAACGCCTAACGGAACGCCTACCGAATCGCCTAACGGATCGCCTAACGGCGGGTATGTTCCCGCAGTTGCTCGGAAAGCCTGCCTTCGCTTTCTGCCAGCAGCTCCTCCATTTCGCGGTGCTTGGTGTCGATGTAGGTCTTTAACTCCTTGGACTGTTCCTGCAGCAGTTCGCTGACCGGTTTTTCCTTGTGGCTCTGTTCGTTTTTTGACATCGAAATAACTTCCTTTCTGCTCCTTAGTTTTACAAATATCATGATTTGTATTCTTATTATATCAGGAGCACACAGGAATGACAACGCAAAAAAAATGGAAACAGCCACAGTCGCTGTAAGGTGTGGGTCTACTGTACCCGTTCGTCCAGCAGCTGATGGGTTTTCTGGTAGGCTGCCTCGTCCCCGACAATCAGGATGTGGTCTCCTGCAAAAAATTGGGCGTGTGGTCCGGGGGAAAGAATGGTGCTGCCCTTGCGGCGGATGGCAATGATGGTGGCTCCGGTGTTGTTCCAAAAATGCACCGAAGCGATGGTTTGTCCGACCAGCGGGCAGCCTTCTTCGATAGCAAGCTCAAAGGGAGTCAAAGGATTCAGATAGTTGAAGCGGTCGTTGGCATCCAGCAGGATGTTGATGTTTTCCTGCAAGCGGCTGTTGAGCTGCTTTTGCTCGAGCATCAGCCGGTCGATGTGGTTTTTGATGGTGTCCAATGACTGCCGCTCGTTGGATTTGGATAAAAATTCCTCGGCATTTTCCACCGACAAAATGGTGATGCCTGCTCCCTGACGAACCTGAAGGACGCCGACCTGGTTGAGCAGAAAGACCGCCCGCCGCACCGTTTCCGGGGAGACATTGTACTGGCTGGCAAGGGTGGAGCGTCCGTGAATCTTTTGTCCTGGGCGATACCTGCCGTTGACCACCTTGGAAGCGATGTCGATGGCAATCTGTTTATATACAGCCTGTTCGGTTGCTGCATGAGGCATGATGATTACAACCTTTCGTTTTGAAAAGATAGCCGTGCTTCCTTTAGACAGGGAGCAGGATGATTTTTATAACGATACCACAAAGCGGGACAAAAGTAAAGAAGTGCAAAAGCCTTCTGAGCTTATAACAGCGAAAAGTCCTTGATGTTCTGCCGGTCGATCAGCACGCCCAGTTCCTTTTCCAGCATGACCCCGTAGCGGGTGTCGGAGGAGTAGCTGAAGGTGGTCTTGATGCAGCGCTCCACAAAGTAGGCTGCCCGACCCATCGCCATCGGCAGGCTGTCGCCGGTCAAGAAGCCGCCGGTCAGCACGCTGGCAAACAGGTCGCCGGTCCCGGGGTAGGAAACCGGCACATAGTCGCAGTCGATGTACCAAAAGGAGTTGTTCTGTCGGTCATAGCCGATGTTGGCAATGCTGCCGGATGCCATCGGAGCGCCGGTGATGACCACATAGTTCGGTCCCAGCTCGCTTAAACGCACCAGCAGACTTTTTGCCTGCGCGCGGGAAAGCCCTTCGTTGAAGTAGGGAATCTTCAACAGCATACACGCCTCGGTCAGGTTGGGGGTGATGATGTCCGCCACCCGCACCAGTTCACCCAGTCGGCTACGCATCTGCGGTGTGATGGTGCGGTAGGGTCGTCCGTGGTCGCCCATCACCGGGTCCACCACCGCAAGGGCATCCTGATAGGTGGAAAAAAATTTCAGACAGTGGTCGATTTGTTCCTGTGAGCTTAAAAACCCGCTGTATACGCACTCAAATTCCAGCCCCAATCGCCGGTAGTGCTCCAGGCAGGGAAGGGTAAAATCGGACAGGTCGCGCTGTTCCACCGAGCCCAATCCGCCGGTGTGGGTGGAAAAAACAGTGGTCGGTACCGGGCAGACCTGTACACCCATCACCGACAGGGTGGGCAGGATGACCGAAAGGGAGCAGCGTCCAAAGCCGGACAGGTCGTGGATGGCAGCGACCCGCTTAGGACGATCGGGCATGACAGACACCTCCAATGGCAAAAATACAAAGATTATGCACAGTATAGCACGTTTTCCATAAAAAAGGCAAATTATACGAAAGAAAACTGCCAGCAAATCCTTGGAAAATACGCCGAAAAATCGGCTTTGGATTTAACATTCTTAACAAAAACCATTTGGTCAGAGCGGTAGGCTTTATGCAATACAAGGGAAATTCAAAAAATGCTGGAAAATGGCATGATTTCGAGATATAATGAGAAAAGCAATGAGTCGGACCGTATACTTTTTTTAAGGTTTAAAAAGGGATGTTCCAACGAAAAACACCGCAGGGCAAAACGCCTGCAAACGGGAATTTGAAGAAGGAGAAATTGACGTGATTAGAACCGATTTGAGAAATATCGCCATCATCGCGCACGTTGACCATGGAAAGACCACTCTGGTTGACCAAATGCTCAAACAGAGCGGCACCTTCCGCGACAACCAGTCTGTACAGGACCGTGTTATGGACAACGGAGACCTCGAGCGCGAAAGAGGCATCACCATCCTCGCGAAAAATACGGCAATCAACTATAAAGGCACCAAAATCAACATCATTGACACCCCGGGACATGCGGACTTCGGAGGCGAGGTTGAGCGTATCCTGAAGATGGTGGACGGCGTTATCCTGCTGGTAGATTCCTTTGAGGGTCCAATGCCGCAGACTCGCTTTGTTCTGTCCAAGGCATTGTCGCTCGGACACAAGGTCATCATCGTAGTCAACAAGACCGACCGCCCTGACGCAAGAAACGAAGAGGTCACCGAGGAGGTCTATGACCTGCTGTTCGATCTGGATGCAAACGAGGAGCAGCTGGAAAGCAAGATCCTCTACTGCTCGGGCAAAGAGGGCACCGCTTCTCTGGAGCCGGGCAAGATGGGCGAAAATCTGAACCTGCTGTTTGACACCATCCTCGAAGAGATTCCGGCTCCGCAGGGTGAACCAGATGCACCGGCACAGATGCTGGTTTCTTCCATCGACTACAACGACTTTGTCGGCAGAATCGGTATCGGCAGAATCACCCGCGGTACCGTCAACGTCAACGACCAGGTCATCGTTTGTGATTTCCACGATCCAAGCGTTTCCTACCGTGCAAAGATTGTCACCCTTTATCAGATCGAAGGCTTGCAGAGAGTACAGGCACAGACCGCAACGGTGGGCGACATCATCTGCATCTCCGGTATCGAAAATCTGACCATCGGTCAGACCATCTGTGCACCGCAGGCAGTAGAGCCGCTGGAATTTGTTAAGATTTCTGCACCGACCGTTGAGATGACCTTCTCGGTCAACAACAGCCCATTTGCGGGCAAGGAGGGCAAGTTCCTGACCTCCCGCCACCTGCGTGACCGTCTGTTCAAGGAAACTCTCAAGGATGTTTCGCTGCACGTTTATGAGACTGACAGCACCGAATCCTTCCGTGTGGCAGGACGCGGTGAGATGCACCTGTCCATCCTGATTGAAACCATGCGCCGCGAAGGCTATGAGTTCCAGGTCAGCACCCCACAGGTTCTGTTCCAGCAGGAAAACGGCAAGACTCTCGAGCCAATGGAGCAGCTGGTGGTCGATGTTCCTGACTTTGCAACCGGCTCGGTCATGGAAAAGATGGGCACCAGAAAGGGCAGCCTGGTTTCGATGAACCCGTTCAACGGTCGTACCAAACTGGAATTCATCGTTCCGGCAAGAGGTCTGTTCGGCTATCGAAACGAATTTTTGACCGACACCAAGGGCGAGGGTATCATGAGCTCGGTCTTCTATGGCTATGAGCCGTACAAGGGCGATATTCCAAAGCGTGCTACCGGCTCTCTGGTTGCATTTGAAACCGGAACCGCTGTTACCTACGGTCTGTACAATGCACAGGAGCGCGGCACCCTCTTCATCGGCGCCGGTGTAGATGTGTACGAAGGTATGATCGTTGGTCAGTCCCCGAAGGATGAGGACATCGTGGTCAACGTCTGCAAAAAGAAACACATGACCAACACCCGTGCTTCGGGAAGCGACGATGCGTTGCGTCTGATTCCACCGAAGGTGATGAGCCTGGAGCAGGCAATCGAGTTCATCGCAGAGGATGAGCTGATTGAAGTCACTCCGAAAAATATCCGCATGAGAAAACGCATTCTGGATAAATCGGAGCGTATGAAGGCTTGGAGCAAAAATAAAGGACAGTAAAAAAAGGACCCGCCGCTTTCTGTTTTGGAAAGCGGCGGGTTTTGTGCAGAAAAGGAGCGGCGGATGAAACAGATAACAGTTTGGACCAAACAACATCGCAGCGTGTTGGAGCAGCTGGAAAAAACAGGACGGTATATTGCCCGACGGGAATATATCGAGATTGAAAATCAGGAGTGCGCACCGCTGGTGCTGGAGGTGTACGACTGGCTGGTGCAACACAGCCCGAATGCAGGGAAAAAGCCGAAGGATGTGGATTATCCGGTGTGGGTTTCCTTTGCGCAGGATACCACCTATCTGCCGCAGGAACAGACGGTGACGCTCAAGCTCCGTATAGACCCTGCCCTCATCGCACCGGTACACATCGCCAAATGGGGAACCATCCTCAACTATTCTTATATCCCGCTGAACGAGCAGGATGCCCGGCGCCACCAACGGCTGCTGGAAAGCTATCGTGTCAGCGATACACAGGCGTATATGTCCCACTTTTATCCGCAGATCAAGCGGGAAATTATCGACAGCTGGGACAGACTGTTCGACGATTCGGTTCATCTCAACAGCGACCAGAAGTATGGAATCATCTGGGAAATCAAAAAAGAGTGGGTCAGTGCGGTGCTGCGCTGAGGAAAAGGCAGGCGGATTTTTCAATTTACATTTTAAGCAATGTTTTTTCAATCTTCATTTACAGCGCCGTAACAAACAAATTTTTATCCTGTGTATAATAAAGATGTACTCAACAAGAGGAACGAAGCCGCATCGTTCGTTGGGTATTTGCTCTACCCTCCTCAAAAACACACCTCAGAAGAAAAAACCCCTGTCGTATGGCAGGGGTTTTTTACTTCCCGTTTCTAAAAACAGCAGAAGGGACGCCGCGTATATGCGGCGTCCCTTCTGCTGTTTTTGTATTTTGAGGAGAGTGGATGTTTATTTGAGAACCTGCTTAAAGACGCGATAGAAGTTCTTGTAAGCAACCTTGTCGCAGTCCTCCTGGCTGTAGCCGCGCTTCTTCATCTCAAGGATGAGGTTGTATGCCTCTGCCTCGTTGGAAACGCCGTCCGCACTTGGAGAATCCAGGTTGGAGCTGAAGGAGCTAAGTGCTTCGCCGCCCAGATAATCGTCAAAGTCATAGCCCAGACCGATGTGGTCGATACCGATGAGGTTGGCGATGTAGTCCAGATGGTCGCACAGTTTCTGGACATTCTGCTCTTCGCGTTTTTCACTGACAAATTCACGCAGGCTGTTCATGCCGACCAGACCGCCGGTCTTTGCAATTTCCTTGAGCATATCGTCGGTCAGGTTGCGTTTGGCAGGGCAAACGGTTCGGGAGTTGGAGTGAGAAGCGATGACCGGTGTGGTGGCAATGCTCATCAAATCCCAGAAGGATTTGTCATTGAGGTGGGAAACGTCCAGCACCATGCCCAGCTTTTCCATCCGTTTTACGGCGCGTTTGCCGGCTTCGGTCAAGCCGCGGGTCGGGTCTTGCGGACAGCCGGTAGCCAGAGCGTTCAGTTCGTTCCAGGTCAGCATGGCATGACGTGCGCCGACCTCGTTGTAGAAGTAGTCGATCATGTCGATGTCCTCACCGATCTGGCTCAAGCCTTCGATACCGGTGACAACGTTGATCTTGCCTGCCTTGGTGCCTTTTTCAAAATCATCAAACTTGGTGACAAAGTTGAGCAGGTCAGCAGAATCAATCATCTCGGCTTTGATGCTTTCGACGATCTGTTTGGAGCGAGCCGGTGGGTCCTGGTCGTACGGAGGGTCGATCCAGATGACAAAGATACCGCCGGTTACCTTGCCTGCCTGGAATTTTTTCAGATGATATTTACGGAAAATATCGGTTTCGTTGTGGTCTACTCGTTTGCAGGTGACGTCGGTCCAGACGTCGCCGTGTCCATCAAAAAGCATGAAAATAACCTCCTTTTATTTTGGAAAGAAACAACAGGATGAAAGGGAACCCCTTTCATCCTGTTCGGTCGTTGACAGATTATCTGAGCAGGTTTCCAACCAGAACGCCGTAGTAGTTACCCAGGACATAACCCAGAGTACCAATCAGCAGGACTGGACCAACCAGCTTGTTCCAGCCTTTGGAGATTGCCATTGCAGCAGCAGTGGTAGGACCGCCGATGTTTGCGTTGGAGGCAAGGATGATCTCTTCGAGGCTGAATTTGAAGATTTTACCGAAGATAAGGGTGATGAGCATATTGCAGGCAACGATGATGAGGGCGTATACCAACAGCAGAGGAGCCTGGGTGATGATGCTCATGATGGAAGCAGGTGCACCGATAACAGCAAAGAAGATGTAGATAAGGAAAGTACCGATTTCGTTTGCACCGGGAGCGTCGTTGAATACCTTCGGGAATGCGGTTGCACAGATCATGGTGATGGTGGTCATGATCAGATATTTGTTGCCCAGCAGCTGGTTGAGGATAAAGGTTGCGCCTTCTGCAGGGAACAGGCTTGCAAAGAAGTTTGCAATTGCAGTGGAAATAGCAACGATGATGGTGGAAGCAGCAAAGCAGAATGCGATGTTCTGCAGGGACATTGGTTTTGCTTTCCAGTAGCTTTCGGTGGAACCGGCATTACCAGCCTCTACTTCATCGACCAGAGGATGTTTGTAGTGTTTGCGGAAGAAGTTGATGGAAGGCATTGCAATCAGTACAAAGAAGTACAGAGCCATCAGCAGGTTATCCGCAACAACTGCCTGAGAGCTCAATTCACCAGATGCACCGAAAGTGTCTGCCATAGCAGCAAAGTTTACAGAACCGCCGACATAGGTGCCAGAGAACATAGCTGCAACCTTGTTTAGGTTAGGAACGAATTTGTTCAAAGCGAAGAAGCCGCCCAAAGCGCCCAGAACAGTACCAACCGAGCTGATCAGATAGATAATCAGCAGCTTGCCGCTTTCTTTACCAATCTTTTTGATGTTGCACTGGAACAGCAGAAGCGGAATTGCCAGTGGAACGACGTAAGACCAAACGCTGTCATAGACAGGAGATTCGGTTGGGATGATTCCTACGTTGGAAAGAATCATCATGCCCAGCAGAGCCAGGACACATCCGGTAATTTTGGATGCCCATTTAAATTTCTGCTCCAGCCAGATAGCCAGTGCTGCGTCGCCGACAAGAAGACCCCACAATACCCACGTATTATCAGCGCTGATAAGAGATGACATAAACACACTCTCCCTTTTGAGAAATATTTCGGATGATTGCTCCACCCGTTTGTATATATTGTAACACATTTTTGATGGTTTGTGTTGTCTTTTGATGGATTTCGTTGGGGGTAAGAAACGGCTGTTTGACAAAAATAATCATCGTATGACAAAAGGATAAAATGAAACAAGAGAATCCGACAAAAAATAAAAATAGTAGAGATTTGATTTATAAAATAGAACAAATAAAGAAAAGATATTTTGTATTTGTTACAAAATATCTTTTTTGCTGATTTATAAAAAAATAATAAATAATTTGTGAAAATATAACAAGGATTCTCTTTCTCATAACAAAAGAATGCAGGAGAAAAAGGGATTTTCCCATTAAAAATGATGGATTCTTGCAGGAAGTGTCAAAGTAATCAGTGGATTTAATGCTTTAATGTAATAAAATGATTGAAAAAGGAAGATTTTCTTTCATTCCCCATTTTTCTGGCAGGGGAATGAACCGAGAAATTTTGTTTTGCAAAATCCGGTAACAAGGCAGGATTCCTTAGGAAAATTTCTTTACAATACTTTGCTTTTTACGCTCTGTTTGGGAACGATTTTTCCCAAAAAAACAAAACTTCTTTCCTATTATAATAGGGATAAAAAAGAGGGCAGCTGAACACAATGGTTTTTGATGCAAACCACCACAGAAAGAACGGGATGACAGATTTATGGACAAAGAGTAAATTTGTAGATAATATTATATAATATGCTTGACAACTTTAATAAAGTGGCGTACAATAAATGGCAAGGAAACAGGAAGGAAGGTGGACAAATATGAGCAAGAGTGTGTATAGTCTGGTACTCAGCGATGATGTGGTAGCAGCGGTAGACCGGGCAGCCTATGGTCTGGGCACCAGCCGCTCCAATCTGATCAACCAGCTGCTGGCGGACTATGTTTCATTTATTACGCCGGAAAAAAGAAGGAAGGACATCTTTGATTCGTTGGCTTCGGTGTTGGACAGCTTTGAACCGTTCCAGGTGCAGAACCGCGGCTCGGACAGTATGCTGTGCATCCGCAGTCCGCTGCGGGTCAAGTACAATCCGACCATCCGTTATACTGTGGAGCTTTCCCGTTCCAGCGACAACCATCTGGGGCAGCTGAAGATTATGACCCGCACCCAGTCGGGAGCGCTCATCGAGCTGCTGGATGCTTTTTTCTGCCGCTTTGGACAGATCGAGCAGCGGTATATCCGCCGGCTGTTTCCAGACATCGTTCCGCAGTATCAGGTGGGGCAGGGCAGGTTCATCCGAAACTTCTCTCTTTTAAAAAAGGAATGTAAGAATGAGGAAATCGGCAACGCCATCGCCTGTTATATCCAGATGATTGACCGTGCGCTGAAAGCCTGCCTGAGCGCAGACAGCAGCCAATGGGACAGCATCATCGAGGAAATCTATCTGGGATACCTAAAAGAAACACCCATCATCTGCTGATAAAAAGAAAATAGAGGAACAAAATAGAAGTAGCCTTTTCAGGGAAGGAGTGAACGGCTATGAATGCACAGAAATTCACCCAGAAATCGCTGGAGACCATCCAGCTTGCAAACAATCTGGCACTGGAAAACAACAATATGCAGATCGAGCAGGAGCATCTGCTGTATGCGCTGCTGAAAATTGATCAAAGCCTGATTGCCCAGCTGCTTAAAAAGATGGGCAAGGACCCGCAGGCATTTATGCAGGCGGTCAAACAGGAGATTGACAAGATGCCCGGCGTCACCGGTTCGGGACGAGAGGCAGGAAAAATTTATATCGCACAGGATGTCGATATGGTGCTTGCCAAAGCGGAAAAGATTGCGGATTCGATGAAGGACGAATATGTTTCGGTCGAACACCTGATGATTTCGCTGATGGAAAATCCAAATCAGCACCTCCAAGAGCTGTTCAAGCTGTTTGACATCCAGAAGAACGACTTTTTGCAGGTACTCCAGCAGGTGCGCGGCAACACCCGTGTCACCAGCGATTCGCCGGAGGATACCTATGATGTGCTTAAAAAATATGGACACGACCTGGTGGAGGATGCCAGAAATAAAAAGCTCGACCCGGTCATCGGTCGTGATGACGAAATCAGAAATGTCATCATGATTCTGTCTCGTAAAACCAAAAACAACCCGGTGCTTATCGGTGAACCGGGTGTCGGTAAAACAGCGATTGCAGAAGGACTTGCGCTGCGAATCGTGCGCGGCGACGTCCCTGCCAGTTTGAAGGACAAGACCATCTTCTCGCTGGATATGGGCGCGCTGATTGCAGGAGCCAAATTCCGCGGCGAGTTTGAGGAGAGACTGAAAGCGGTTTTGGGCGAAATCAAAAAGAGCGAGGGCAAAATCATCCTCTTTATTGATGAGCTGCACACCATCGTGGGCGCCGGCAAGACCGAAGGTTCGATGGATGCGGGCAACCTGCTCAAGCCAATGCTTGCCCGCGGCGAGCTGCACTGTATCGGTGCGACCACCCTCAACGAGTACCGCCAGTATATCGAAAAGGATGCCGCTTTGGAAAGAAGATTCCAGCCGGTGCTGGTTGCCGAGCCAAGCGTGGAGGATACCATCTCCATCCTGCGTGGACTGAAAGAGCGGTATGAGGTTTACCACGGCGTCAAGATTCAGGATGCTGCACTGATTGCCGCAGCCACCCTGTCCGACCGGTATATTTCCGACCGGTTCCTGCCGGACAAAGCCATAGACCTGGTGGACGAAGCGTGCGCAATGATTCGGACCGAGATGGACTCGATGCCGATTGAGATGGATGAGCTGAATCGTAAAATCATCCAGCAGGAGATTGCACAGGCGGCGCTGAAAAAGGAAGAGGATAAGCTTTCCAAAGAACGACTGGAGGCAGTCACCAAGGAGCTTGCCCAGCTGCGGGAACAGTTCAACTCGATGAAGGCACAGTGGGACAACGAAAAGACCGCTATCGGCAAGGTGCAGAAGCTCCGCGAGGAAATCGAGCAGACCGGCGGCGAAATCGAACGCGCCGAGCGGGAGTATGATTTAAACAAGGCAGCCGAACTGAAATACGGCAAACTGCCGCAGCTGAAAGCGGAGCTGGAAAAGGAAGAAAAGCTGGCAGAGGAAGCCCAGCAGTCCAGCCTGCTGCGGGACAAGGTCACCGAGGAGGAAATCGCCAAGGTGGTCGGCAAATGGACCGGCATCCCGGTTGCCAAAATCATGGAGGGCGAACGGGAAAAGCTGCTGCACATGGAGGACATCCTGCATCAGAACGTAGTGGGGCAGGACGAAGCGGTGCGCCTGGTCAGTGAAGCAATCCTGCGCTCGCGGGCAGGCATCTCCGATCCGAACCGCCCAATCGGCTCCTTCCTCTTCCTAGGTCCTACCGGTGTGGGTAAAACCCAGCTGGCAAAAACCCTGGCAAAGACCCTGTTCGATGACGAAAACAACATGGTCCGCATTGATATGAGCGAATATATGGAGAAGTACTCGGTATCCAGACTGATTGGAGCGCCTCCGGGCTATGTCGGCTATGAGGAAGGCGGCCAGCTGACCGAAGCCGTTCGCCGCAGACCGTATTCGGTCGTCCTGTTCGACGAGGTGGAAAAGGCGCACCCGGATGTATTTAACGTCCTGCTTCAGGTGCTGGACGACGGCAGAATCACCGATTCGCAGGGACGCACGGTAGATTTTAAAAACACCATCATCATCCTGACCTCCAACCTGGGTTCCTCCTATATTTTGGAGGGCATCACGCCGGACGGCGAAATCAGCCAGCAGGCAAAGGATGAGGTCAATGCGCTGCTGAAAACCAGCTTCCGACCGGAGTTCCTCAACCGTCTGGATGAAATCGTCTTTTATAAACCGCTGAGCCGCGAGAACATCGGCAGCATCATCGACCTGCTGATGAAGGATTTGCAAAAGCGGCTGGAGGCAAAACAGATTTCGTTGGAGCTGACAGACCGCGCCAAACAGCTCATCATCGACGAGGCGTATGATCCAATTTATGGTGCAAGACCGCTCAAGCGGTATCTGCAAAGCCATGTGGAAACGATGCTGGGCAGAAAGATTATCGCGGGCGAAATTGGTTCCGCAAACCAGAACGGCGAAGGCTGCCGCGTGCAGATTGACGCCGAAAACGGCGAACTGGTCGTTCGATAAAACAGAATCCATCAGCCAAAAACCGGCTCGGAAAATTTTCCGAGCCGGTTTTTTGTCCTCAGATGGCTGTAAAAGAGATTGCGCAAAACAGCGGGAAAGCTGTAGAAGATGCCGGACAAGTGTGATATAATAGGAATAAAAAAGCGGGGGAGGGAAAACAGATGCAAGGTTACAACATCGGTTATTATATCAGACGAATCCGAAAGGAAAGAGGAATTTGCCAGGAAGTACTTTATGAGGGACTGTGCAGCCGCTCGACCCTTCACCGAATCGAAAGCGGGGAACAGCAGCCCGGTCTGTTTGTTGCCAGCCAGCTGCTGCAACGGCTGGGACTGGACGAAAGCAGCTTTCTGCTGCCACTTGGACCGCAGGATTTTGAAATCTCCAATCTGCAAAAGGAAATCATTTCGCTCAACGCACAAAGCAGATTTGCCGAAGCATTGGAAAAAATCGCCCGGCTGGAAACCCTAGTCGTACCACAGGACAAGCTGGCACAGCAGTTCATCCTGCGCGCCAAAGCGCTGGCAGGCTATGAGTGCGATGGAAAGCGCTGCCCGTATGACTATCCGACCCAGCGGCAGATGCTGATGCAGGCGCTCGACATGACACACCCCAATTTTGATTTGGAGAAAATCGAACGCTGTCTGCTGAGTATCGAGGACATGAAAAGTCTCAATCAAATTGCCATCACCTATTCGGAGACCGGCGATAGACGTTTTGCCATCCGTATCTATGAACAGCTGATGAAATACCCGCGCAATCGGCTCTTCAATAACGAAGCGTTGCTAACAGTGACCCCCATGCTGTGCTACAACTTTTCTCGTTTATTGGGAAGAGAGCGGCGCTACGAGGAGGAACTGGAGATAGCCCAATACGGTTATGACATCTCTCTCAAATATGACAAAGCAAGGTTGTTGGGAGGATTGCTTTTGAATATGGGTTGTGCATTACATGAGCTTGGAAGGGATGAAGAAAGCAAAGAAAAATTGATTGATTCGTACTATGCCTATCGGTTGATAAATAATAAGAAAAGCTGTGCGCTTGTTGCAAATTATGCAAAGGGAAAATATGATATAATTTTAGAATAAAGACCTAGCATTCACCGACAGGACCATCAATATGGTTAGGCTTTATAACAGGCTTCACATTGCCGTCCGGCGGTGAGGTCTGGTTGTCGTCACCCTTTTCGTCCTCGCCATCCTCTACCGGCGGCGGGGTGGGCAGGTCATCGTCAGCAAAGCTGATCTGTGGAACAGCGGCGAGCAGGGTCAAAGCAGCCAATAAGGTAATCAGTAATTTTTTCATGATAAACTTCCTTTCTGAATTGATTCGTAGCTACAGTTTAAGAAAAGCATACTTTTAGGTTTTTGTCAATGTAGCGTTTTACGACACATAACTATGTGTCGTAAAATGCTACGTTGACTTTTGTAAGCGGATAGTTTATGATGTAGGCAAGGAGCTCCGATAAGAATATTCACTCAGAATGAATCTCAGAAAGGAGATTAAAAATGAAAGCATTTAAAAAAGTATTTGCTTCTGCTATGGTTACTGCGATGCTGGCAACAATGGGTGTTTCTGCTTTTGCACAATCTATACCTGATTCTGAAATTCAACCATATGGGGCAAGATGTCCTGACTGTGCGACAGGAGTGATGTATCTATCATCTACCACAAAGACTGAGTGGTATACTGTTGAGTATGTACCATGTCGACATGGTTATCCTAACAAGCTGGACAGAATAGATGAAAGGGAAATTACAAATATTTATACATGTGGAAATTGTAAGATTTCTAGACCTTCCAAATTCGTAGAGGAACGATGTGAACATGAAAATTAAAGCAAAAAGCTTTTCTCTATAGGTTCATTCACACAAAACAGGACAGCATTTGCTGTCCTATTTTCACAAAAAAACAAATTTATTTCAAAAAGCTCTTGCTTTTTAGAATCGAATCATGTATGATAAGGACAAGAACTCCGAAAGGAGTAAAATAATAAAAAAAGCGCATAGAAAGGGGATTTCCTATGAAAACAAAACTTCTTAGCTGTATTCTGCTTTCTGCGATGGCATTGGGCGCCACACAGGCGTTTGCCCAAAAGCTGGACGCACCGATTGCGGCAAAAGAGGACCTGCTGACCTTCGCCGGTGTGGAATATGAGGTCAGTGTGGACGACAAGGGTGAAACAACCTACACCATCCTGGACAGCTCCAAAGAGGGCGCGCAGGAAATTTATGAGGCTGCAATCTCGGAAAATAACCGCCGCATCGAACAGGTCTGGGAAGAAAACGCCCTTTCCAAGTTTGCCGAAAAGAAAAAACTGTCGATTGATTTCGAGAACGCGAAGTACGGTCTGGTGCAGTTTAACTGCAAGCTCACCGGCATCACAGTGGACGAGCTGGCGAAAAAGCTGAAATATCAGGTCGTTGAGAAAACCGAAAAAGACCACAAGCATGACTGGATGTACTTCGACGTTACCGACGAGGAAGGCAACGAGAAGCTGTTCCGTTACTGCCAGAGCTGCGAGCGTTGGCGCATATTTGAAGCAGAATAACCCCTTTATTTAAGATTCACCCACATAAAAAAAGGACAGCCCTTCGGCTGTCCTTTTTGCAAAATTCTTTTCAATAAAATACAAACAGCGATTTTTTAAAAGGAGGAATTGTTATGACAAAAAGATTTTTTGCAGCCCTTTGTTTAACCGCAGTTCTGTCGATGAGTGCAGCCGCAACAGCAGTTTCTCCGGCTGCTGCTTCGGAAAAGCCCGCCCTCCAATACAGCGTATGTAAAAGCTGCGGCGCAGAAGCGGTGCAGAAGGAGAAAATCCGCTATGGCAAGTGGAATTATGCGGGGGAGGTTTCCTGCGTTCACGAAGGCGGCGGAGAATCATATAAGGATGAGAAGCAGGTCAGGCTGGTCCTTTATACGGCAGTCTGCCAAAAATGCGGAGTCAGCGAGACAGAGGTAAAGGTCGAAGAGCAGTTTATCCACATCGGCAACCCCAAAAAGATACAGTATGTTTTATAGCTTCGCCCATATAGGATACGCTCCTGTTTTATAGCCTAGACGAAAAAAATAGAATAAATCTCGAAGAGACTCTTGATTTCTAGAATCCGATACAGTATGATGGAGGAGAAGAGTTCCTACAAAATGGGAAATATAACCCAATCGAAAAAGGAGGAAAGATCCTATGAAAAAACAGCGTTTGATTTCCCGACTGGTTGCAGGCTCTCTGGTCCTTTTGCTGCCGGTGCTGTCCCTGTGCGGCTGCACAAAACAGCAGGCTCCCGACCAGGCGCAGGTCAGTGCATTGATTGAGCAGGCGGAGGGGATTTACCACCCAAATCATCCGGCGCTGACATCAGTAGAAAACCTGCTGCCCTTCAGCAATCAGGATGACCCGTCGGACATCCGATACTACGATGAGGTAGAGGACTATGAGCAGGTGGCAGCACAGGTTTTCACCGACCGGGCAAAGCAGGCGCTGGAACAGGCTTTCTTCCGGGAAGGACCGGTCCTCTTCAAGCGGGACGACAAGGTCTACCACATCAGCAACGCCCACGATTCGATGGGCATTACCTATTTTGCAGAAATCGTATCGCTCAAGCAAACCGAGCGCAGCGGCGACCGACTGACCTATCAGGTCACAGCAAAACCTGCACAGCGCGCCGAGTCGATGGATGACCCGCCGGTGCTGGGCGAAGCGGTGACCTATGAGATGGTGCTGGTTGAACAGGACGGCAAGCTGCTGCTGGAGGAGTTTCCGTATCCGATGGTCGTTTCTGACGGACAAATCGACATCGACCGTTATCAGCTGGTAAAATAAGGGGGGAATCCTATGAGAAAAAACTTGCTTGGAATCGCGGTTGCCTTTTTGCTCCTTTGCTTTAGCGGCTGCACCTCAAATCAGAATCAGGTCAGCGCACCCACTTCCCCGGAGCAGCTGGGCTATACCATCGACCAGCAGCAGATTCCGCAGGTGGTGATGGAGGATTCGCTCTTTTTAAATCAAGAGACCTTCTATTGTCCAGAGCTTTCTGGAGATTTTACGGCGGTTGGGGTATATTGGCATGATTATTTAGGCTCTGATGCCTATCCGGTTGCTTTTTTGCAGGCGGTGCCAGCCGATACAACAAAAATCAAGCTGCCTTCCGGCGAAATTGCCGTTTCCGATTGGGAGCAGTATCAGATTTTTCAGGATCAGGATGTTATCATCTATGACCTGTACCCGATGCTCTACCCAGAGGGAACCGTGCCGGAGAGGGTCGCACAGGAAGTGGAGCGCAGCTATTATCAGACACAGGAAGAGTATCAGGCAGGCAAAATCCCGCCAGAACGATATTTTAATGAACCCCTCAACAGCCGACTGACCCAGACCCGCTATTTAAATTACCTCTGGGAATACTATCATCAGCAGCTGCCGCAGCTGCTTCAAAAATCATCCGACCTGAAATAGATTCACCTATAAAAAACAAGGCAGCCTTTTGGCTGCCTTGTTTTTATGATTTAACAAAAGGATGCACATTTTTTTTACGGTAGGTGGTTTTTCTTTTTCGCAAATTATGGAATTGAATTTCGTAAAGGCTCATGTTACAATAAAGAGGATGAAATGAAAGAGAAAAGAGAAAAAGAAAGGAAAAGCGATTTATGGAACAGCTTCGCAATGCAAAAGGCTTCATCTGCGATATGGATGGAGTTATCTATCATGGAAACAAGATTTTACCCGGGGTCAAGGAATTTGTGGAATGGTTGTATCGGGAGAACAAACAGTTTTTGTTTTTGACCAACAACAGCGGCAAAACCCCGAAGGAATTACAGGAAAAATTAGCCCGCATGGGACTGGATGTGGACGAGCATCACTTTTACACCAGCGCGCTGGCAACAGCAGAATTTATCTCCCGCCAAAGTCCCGGCGCACACGCTTTTGTCATCGGAGAGCCGGGACTGTACAACGCACTGTATGAAAAGGGCATCACCCTCGACGACACCAATCCCGATTATGTGGTAATTGGAGAATCCCCCAACTATAACTACGACAACATCTGCAAGGCCGTCCAGCTGGTGCAGAAGGGCGCGCGCCTGATTGGTACCAACTACGATTTGACCGGACCGACCGAGCAGGGAATCATGCCTGCCTGCCGCGCCTTTGTCAAACCCATCGAGCTGGTCACCGGCAAGGAAGCCTACTACATCGGCAAGCCCAACCCGCTGATGATGCGCACCGGACTGAATATGCTCGGGGTACACTCGAGCGAGGCGGTGATGATTGGTGACCGAATGGATACCGACATCGTAACCGGCATCGAAAGCGGTCTGGATACCGTGCTGGTTTTATCCGGCGTATCCACCAGAGAAACAGTCAAGCTGTTCCCATACCGTCCAAGACTGATCCTCAACGGAGTGGGAGATATTCCGGGCTAAACAGCAGTCCAAAACAACAGAAGCCAAGCGCCAAAGGAAGCGGAAAAGACCGCCCTTCTTTTGGCGCTTTTGCTTTTTGAAAGGCTTTCCTTGTGATACCATCTTGTGATACAATAGGGTAGAACCACAGTAGACGAAAAGACCATCACAAACAGAATACGGAGAAATACAATGGCAAAAAAACAACGGTTGGATAAAGCAATCTCGATGCAGGGCAACCTTTCCCGCAGCGAGGTCAAAACGCTTATCCGAAAGGGAGCGGTCACTGTCAACGGACAGGTGGTAAAGGCGGCGGATTTTGGAGTGGACTTTGACAGCGACACAGTGCAGGTGCAGGGCAAGCCGCTCTGCCTGCGGATGCACCTGTATCTGATGCTCAATAAACCCAAAGGGGTAGTCAGCGCAAGCGAGGACAAAAATCAGCCCACTGTCGTGGACCTGGTGCCGCAAAACCTGTGGCGCAAGGGACTTTTCCCTGCGGGCAGGCTGGACAAGGACACCACCGGCTTTGTGCTGATTACCGACGACGGAGAGTTTGCCCACGACATCCTTTCCCCGAAAAAGCACATCCCAAAGACCTATCACGCGCTGGTGGACGGCGCCATCACCGAGCGGATGGAGGCGGATTTTGCCAAGGGAGTCCGCATCGGCGAGGACTTCACCCTGCCGGCGTCGCTGAAAAAACTCTCCTCCACCCCGCAGGGGGATTGGGGAGAGGTCATCCTCAAAGAAGGGCTGTACCATCAAATCAAGCGGATGTTTGGGGTGTACGGCTTAAAAGTTTTGGAATTAAAGCGGGTACAGATGGGAAAACTGCCGCTGGACCCGCAGCTGCCGGAAGGAAAATGTCGGGAATTGAGTGAAGAGGAGCTGCGCCTGGTGGCTTCTCGGGAGGAGGAATAGCCGATGGGATGCCTCATCTGCGAAAGAATCGAGCAGATCAAGCGGGGAGAAAACCCGTACTTTGTCTGCGAGCTTTCGACCGGCTATGTGGTGCTGGGAGATCACCAGCGCTTTCAGGGTTATACGCTGTTTTTGTCAAAGCAGCACGTCACCGAGCTGTACCATCTGCCGTGGGAAATTCGGACGCGCTTTTTACAGGAGATGTCACTGGTGGCAGAGGCGGTGGCTGCTGTCTACCACCCGGACAAGATGAACTATGAGCTGCTGGGCAACGGGGATACCCATCTGCACTGGCACCTTTTCCCGCGGGTGGCAGGCGATACCCCGCAGCCGGGTCCGGTCTGGTGGCTGCCGCGGGAGGAGATGTGGAACGACGCCTTTCTGCCGACCCCACAGCAGCTTGCGCAGCAAACCTGTCGACTGCGGGAGGAAATCATCCGACGCAGCAGGACGGCAGCGTTTTTTTGTGAGGGGGAAGCAAGGGATGTGTAACGGCTTGCCGGGTAAAAAACTGCCGCCAGAGTTTTATTTGCAGGATACCGTACAGGTTGCCCGCCAGCTGATTGGAAAGCTGCTGGTCCGCAGGGTAGAAGGGCAGACCCTCTCCGCCATCATCTGCGAAACCGAGGCGTACACCGGCTTTTCGGACAAGGCATGTCACTCCTATAAGGGCAGTTCGCCGCGCACCCGCATTATGTTCGAAGCAGGCGGCAGAGCGTATGTCTATCTGATCTACGGAATGTACAGCTGCCTGAATGTCACCACGCGGGAAGAGGGTGTGCCGGAGGCGGTGCTGATTCGTGCGGCATCTCCGGTAGAGGGAATCGAGAGGATGATGCAGCTGCGGCAGAGCAAAAAGCCTATCAAGAGCTTAAAGGAGAACACGCTGCTGTCCGGTCCCGGGCGGCTGTGCGATGCGCTTGCCATTACCCGCGAACAAAACGGACTGTCGCTTTGCGGCGATGAGCTGTTTATCTGCGAAGGAGTGGAGCTGCCACAGCAGCAGATTGCTGCCACCCCGCGCATCAACATCGACTATGCACAGGAGGCAAAGGATTATTTGTATCGCTTTGTGGATACTAAAAGCCCTTGTCTTTCGGTGAAATACAGGGAGGGAGAGCAGAATGGAAGGACAGCAAAATGAATCGCTTGTGCAGCGGCAGAACTGCTGTTGTCTGACCGGTCATCGGTCGCTTCCGTCCGACCCGGACCAGCTGGCAGAGCTGCGGCAGAATTTGCGGCGGCTCATCTGTGATTTGGCACAGCAAGGCATCACTACCTTTTACACCGGCGGCGCATTGGGATTCGATACGATGGCGGCGATGATGGTGCTGGAGCTAAAAAGCCGCCTGCCACAGCTGCGGCTGCACCTTGCGCTGCCCTACCCGGAGCAGGCAAAGCGCTGGAGCCGCACCGATCGGCTGCTGTACGAGCAAATTAAGGAACACGCCGACCGGGTGTATCTGGTCAGCATGGAATATTCTGCTGTCTGTATGAAAAAACGAAATTATTTTATGGTGGACCGCAGCAGAGCATGCGCCTATTATATGGTCAACGCTACCCGCAGCGGGACAGCGCAGACGGTAAACTACGCCCGCAATCAAGGCTGCAAGCTGTTTGACCTGTTGGAAAAGCAGCCGGAGCGGTTTGTAAAGACGCCGCAGCAGCAACAGATTAGCTGGAGCGAACAGGTGATTGTGCGGGAGAGCTACCCGGCTGCGCAGGAAAAATCGGACCCAGAAAAATAACCCGATGCCTTTGGCATCGGGTTATTTTTCTGGGTCCACAGCAAACGAAAACTCACAGCTCCTGCTCCGGCAAGGAAAAACCGTGCATAAAGCCGTTTTCTGCATAGATCGAGCAGATGTCCCCGCCGATGACCTCCTGATTGTAAATCAAAAGATTGGCTCGGATATACTCCTTTTGTCCGGGGTAGTTGAGCACCTCATAGCTGCATCGGCTGACCTGCTTTCCTCGAAAACGGCTCAGGTCAAAGCCCTGCTGCTTTTGAATCTCATTGTAGTTTTCATAAACATCTCCAAAGGTTTCGGGGATCACCACCTGCACCATCTCACAGGGCTGTTCGTTTACCTCCCAGCCGTAGCTTTGCAGAAATCGCACCTGCGCCAGCCCATTGGGAACGCAGGTATCATGCTGGGCGGCAGGCTGCACCGGAGCAGGCGACTCAAAAGGGTGCAGTGTCAAGGCAATCAGCAGGACCGCCGCGAGGATTGCCGCTGCGCACAACAGCTTTTTGAAGAGGGAACGGGGTTTGAATGAACAGACGAACATAGGTGGGTGGCTCCTTTCAGACAATATTCTCTGGTGGCAGAAAAGATCTGTGGGGACAAAATCAGCAGAACGATCAGATTCGGCAGCAGCAGGCAGGCATTCAGCAGATCCGCCAGCGCAAAAACCACCGGCAGACGGGCAAAGCAGCCGGCGGCACACCCGACCAGAAAAATGCAGTGATAGAGGAAAAGTGCGTGGCGGCTGTCGCCGAACAGATATTCCACACAGCGCTGACCGTACAGACAAAAGCTGATGACCGAAGCAAAGGCAAACAGCGAAAGAGAGATCCCCAGCAATCTGCCGCCGGTTTTTCCCATCACGCTGCAAAATGCCTGATAGGCACCGGAGGCACCCAGCGGGACACCGCTTGCCAAAATCGAAAGTGCTGTGATGGTGCAGATCAGGATGGTGTCGCAGAACACCTCAAAAATTCCCCAGAAGCCCTGTTCGACCGGACTGTCCGCACCGCTGTAGGCGTGAGCGATGGAGGCACTGCCCAATCCCGCCTCGTGGGTGAAGATGCCGCGGGAGATGCCGACCCGCACACAGGTGAAAAATCCGACCCCGCTGCCCGCCGCACCGGCAATGCCGCCGGAGGAAAACGCCTGTGTCAAAATCTGAGAAAAGGCAGACGGAATATTCTGCCGGAAATGAAAGAGGGTGACCCCGCAGCCAAACAGGTAGAGGGCGGACATCCACGGGACCAAAGCTGAGCAGGTCTGCACCGCGCGGTCACAGCCGCCGTGCAGCACCCACCCGCATACCAGCACCAGTACCACAGCGCACAGGGCAGGAGAAACAGAAAAACTTTGCTGCATCGACTGGGCGATGGCGTTGGTCTGAACCATGCTGCCGCTGGACAGGCTCGAGAGGATACAGAAGATGCAAAACAGCACCGCCAGCAGCTTGCCGATGGGATGTGGGATGCCGCGCGCACAGTAATACATCGGACCGCCGCAGAAGGAGCGGGAACCGGGACGGCGCACCCGCCATCGGACCGCCAGAAAGACCTCCATATATTTGGTCATCATCCCGAGCAGCGCGCCGACCCACATCCAGAAGATGCTGCCCGCGCCACCCAGCGCCAGCGCTGCACCCACGCCGATGATGTTGCCGACCCCCATCGTACCGCCCAGCGCGGTACTGACAGCGGCAAAGGGAGAAACGCTGTCCTTGGATTCTTTTTTGCAAAACAGCGAACCGAGCGTCTTTTGTGTGACAAGACCGATCTTCCGCAGCGGAAGAAAGTGTGTAAAGACGGTAAAATAAAGCCCGCACAACAGTGTGAAGGCGATGGTCCCGCGTCCCCACAACAGCTGCACCGCCCGGTCCAGAAGATTTTCGAGCATAATACCCCTCCTCATCCGGTTTGATAAAAATTATGTGCCGGAAAACCAAAATATGACGGGCTGGACATTTTAGCAGAATGTACTATAATGAGAACAGAGGAAACGAGCCGAGGGATAGAAGAAAAAATCAGGGAGGTATAAAAAATGTATAATTGTGCAAAATGTTTTCAGAGAGGCTGTACCAAGCAGGATATGACCAAGACCCTGCCGGACTGCCCAAGTAAGGACGAACAGGTCAAGGAGCAGGCAAAACAGCTGTATAACGAACCGGAAAACCACCGCATCGCCTATTGTGCGGCGCTTACCGAGGCAGGAGGCTATTGCCAGGACACCAGACTCATTGAAATCATCAAATTCCTGCATCGCGGCGGCTATCATAAGATTGGAATTGCCTTCTGCACCGGATTATTCAAGGAAACGCAGGAAGTCGTCAACATCCTGGAGTATAACGGCTTTGAAGTGGTGTCGATTATCTGCAAGAACGGGTCGATCACCAAGGATTTTTTGGGTATCACCGACGAGCAGGCGGTTAGAGGCAGCTGCAAAACCGAAACGATGTGCAATCCGATCGGACAGGCGCTGTTTTTGAATCAGCAGAAGACCGACTTCAATCTGATGCTCGGTCTGTGTGTCGGACATGACACCCTGTTCATCAAATATTCCGATGCACCGATTACCGCGCTGGCAGTCAAAGACAGGGTCACCGGACACAATCCGCTGGCTCCGGTTTATCTGGCACAGGGATATTATCACAACAAATTCTATCCGCAGGACAAAGAGCAGCTCAACCCGCACGACACCGAGTACAACCCGAAGTAAGGTGCTGCGGACAACCGCTCCATTTTGAATAAAGGAGAGATCCTATGGAACAGCTACAACAGCTGATGTCGATGATGAACGCCGGATGCAGCGCTTTGAGTTGGAAGACACAGGACGGCAAGCATCTGTGGGGAAGAAATATGGACTTCAACCGGCTGGCGCAAGGCAGCAAAATCAGCTTTATCCCGCGTGGCACCAGCTATTATATGCGCGGCACGACAATGGAAAACAACCTGCGCGAGCAGGAGCGGCGAACCTCTGCCTATGCGGCAGTAGGAACCGGATTTTTGATGATTCCTTCTACGCCGGTGCTGTATGAGGGCATCAACGAGAAGGGATTGATGGGCGGTCAGCTGTATTACCGCGAATTTGCCCATTTTGAACAGCAGGTGCGGGAAGGAACGACCGCTCTGCTGCCTCCTTTTGTGGTCTACCATATGCTGGCACAGTGCGACAGCGTGCAGCAGGTGGTGGATACCTTGCAGCAGCAGGTCACTTTGCTGCACGAGCCGATGCTGGGAACCGTCCCGTCGCTGCACTGGGCATTTTCCGACAGCACCGGCGAGATGGTGGTCATCGAGCCGGATGTGGATGGTCTGCACATCTACCGCAGCACCGTCGGCGTCATGACCAACAGTCCCGGCTACCCGTGGCACCGCACCAACCTGCTCAACTATGTCGGTCTGCGTGATTTGGACTATGATGAATGGGAGCTGGAGGATAATCGCTTGTCCCAGTGCTTCTCCGGCAGTGGAATGCAGGGACTGCCCGGCGACTGGAGCTCGCCGTCCCGCTTTGTCCGCCTTGCCATGCTCAAAAAATTTGGCGTGAAAGGTCAGGACGAGGCGCACGGGGTAGCCAATATGATGCACCTGTTCCAGAGCGCTGCCTTCCCGAACGGAATGGTTCGGGTCAGTCAGGAGGGTCATCTCACCGAGTACGACGTCGAGGTCATCCCGTATGACTACACCATCTACACCTCGGTGATGTGTGCGGAATCCAAACGCTTCTACTGGACCTCCTATGAAAATCAGCGGGTGCAGTATGTGGATTTGGAGCAATTAAAATCCCGCACCCAGCCGATGCAGTTTGAGCTGGGCAGGGAGCCGGATTTCCTTTGTGTCACACCGCAGGAATAACGGGAGCTTTATCAAAAGCAAAAAACACCACCGGAAGGAAGTCCTAACAGGTCTTCTCTCCGGTGGTGTTTTCTTATATATGAAAAGATTACAATAGCTCTTTAAATGATGAATGCCTCCAGTTATTTCTTGTTTTGTTATAGAGAAAGAAAATTTACAGAGGAATATAAGGACAAGGAGCTGTTCCCAATGGGAACAGCTCCTTGTTTTACAGAAAATAAAATCAACTATTTTGCTTTTCTTGCATCTCTGATAGCGACCATTTCTTCGTAGGTGTAGCCATCTTTGCAGGTTTCAAAGTTTTTGATTTTTTCTTTTGCCCATTCGCCCTGTGTATTGAAGCGGCTCAGTGCGAAGGAGGAAGTGGTGCTGGAAGGCATTACGAGAGCGTGCTCCAGCAGGTAAGCTTCTGCGGTTGCAAGAGCATCGTAACGTGCATCCATATCCTTGGTAATCACAACAGCTTCGTTTACCAGTCTGGTAAATTCAGTAAACTGTGCAATTACCTCTTTGTTGTAATCTTTTTCCGGGAGGTCTTTGATGTTTTCAAAAGAAGTAGCGTACCATGCAGCATCACTGTCGTTTACCATCTGAGTGAGGTAGTTTTCAGGGTCGCTGTAGTCTGCACCCCAACCACTGGTCTGAACAGACTGGAGTTTAGGAGTACGAACTTCCTGGTTGATGCTGGAAACGTACTGGTTGATTTTTACAGTGATGAAGTCATCGCCGAGGGAGTTTTTGAATACAGTCTGAAGAACGTTTGCCATGTCCAGAGCCTGCTGGTTACCACCTTTAACGAACCAATCCAGTTCAACCGGGAAGGTAACGCCCTGAGCGGTCAGTTCTTCCATTGCTTTTGCTTTGTATTCCTGTCCTTTTTCAGGGTCGAAACGGGTTGGCTTGCCTTCTACTTTTGGCTCTTTTGGCAGGTTGATTTTTTCTTTTACCAGGTCGGTGTAGTCTCTGCCGTCAGAAGTGTAGCTCAAACGATCGCAAGTGAAGGTGTCGTTCTGGCAGGAGAGTGGGTCAAGGGTGTTTTCACGACGGAGGAAGTCGGTGAGGTCCAAACCATAGTACATGGCTTTACGGAAGTTTTCGTTAGCGATTGCTTTGTTCCAGTTTACATCCTCGGAGCCATCTTCCAGATGTTTGTCGTAGTTCCAGTGGAACTGGTTGGAGTAAGCAGCCGGAACGTCTGGAACCAGGTAGTCATGGAATTCATGGTTTGGATTGTCGCTGATTGTTTTAACCATAGATTCGCCGAGTTTAACGTAGTCAACTTCACCGGACTGATACAGCTGGTAAGCAACGTCGTTAGACTCTACCATTCTGATAGTAACGGTGTCGAACAGGAAGCAGTCTTTGTCCCAGTATTCAGGGTTTTTGGTGAGGACTTTTTCGTTGCCCTGCAGATAAGAGGTCATGGTGTAGCAGCTGTTGTACCACATATTTTCGTTGTTCATTGCACGAACGCCGTCAACGCCGCCCAGTTCATCGATCATAGCCTGAGACATTGGCATACCGGTGGTGTAAGACATCAGAGAATCGAAGTAAGGCTTTTCAGCGGTGCAGGTGTAGTGCAGGGTGTAAGCATCTGGAGCTTCCACGCCAACCATTTCACGGAATTTGGAACCTTCACCAGCGGTAAGAGCATAAGCTTCTTCTTTGGACAGTTCCTTGGTGTAATCGTAGTACTCCTGTGCGCCTTTGATCATCTGGCAAGGCATAGAGGTTCCGATAGAGTCGTTTTTGTGGAAGTTCAGGGTCCATTCCAGAGCGGTCAGGAAGTCGTCTGCAACGCAGTCAGCTTTTACATTGCCGTTCATGTCAACCCATTTTACATCGTTGCGGAGTTTGAAGGTCCAGTTAAGACCGCCGTCTTCGGTACCCCATTCGGTAGCAACACATGGATGACGTTTGTCCAGGCTGTCTTTTTCCAGAAGACCTTCAACGAGATTGAAAAGAATTTCAAAGTCTTCGTTGGTTTCGCTGTGCAGAATATTGAAGGTGGTCAACTCATTCTGAGCCAGTTTTGGCAGCACCAAATCGGTGATTTCGTGTTTGCCAGCGACATCAGCAGCATCAGCAGTTTTGTCCTCGTCTTTTTTGTCTGCTGCTTCGTCTTTGGTTTCGGTGGAAGCTGCATCACTTGGCTTTTCTTCCTCGGTAGCAGGTGTATTACCTGTGCAAGCAGTCAGAGTCATCATAGCAGCTGCACACAGAGCCAGCACCTTTGTTGCTGTTTTGTTCATTATTATATCCTCCTTAGATCTCTTACAGAAAAATCCTGCTCACCAGCGTTGATGTGGGCATTGTTTTGTATGATGAGGTACAAAACAATGCCCACATAGTTTCTGATTTGCAAAATTTTTTGTTCTGACTTTAAAAGTAGCATATGAAAAAACACACAAACCTAGTTTAACGCGCATACTTGAATAATAGCAGATAAAAAAGATTGTGTCAATATTGACAATAAAAAATGAATAAAAAGCGAATATTTCCGAAATGCTCAAGCGCAATATTTGTAAACTCTTCACATATTTGCTTTAAAACGCTAAATCAAATGAACAGGCTTTTGCTAGATATTGACAAAGAATAATGAAGATAATTATTAGAAAAAACCAAAAGATGACAGAATATCAAGAGCTTTTATTTTTGTTTTATAGAAAGCTCTCTATTGGTTTTTCCTTAGGTTGGCGACGACCAACTGATAGCCCATGACACCTCAGTCAATCTAATTTGTTCTCTCTGCTGTTATTCGGAACAACGATGAAAACACGCAAAAAAGACTTATCGTCTGTTGACGATAAGTCTTAACTGGTTGCGGGAGCTGGATTGATATATTACCAAGAATCCTGTTGCGGTTTGGCATGGATGAAGCTGTTGCAATAAGCAGCCGGCAGGATAGATAAAGGTATAGTAGCGGGGGAATGGCTGCCATAATAAAAGCGGGTCCTTCCTACGGGGTGGGGGACTGCGGGTGCTAAATTAGCGCGCAGGTTGTCTCTGGATAGGGCAAAAAAACTAGGGTAACAAAGTTACAATTTCCATACTGATAAAAACTGAATAAAGCGCACAACTAAGGGAAATTTAGCCTTTTCTTGTGCGTTTTTTTTGTTACCTTGAATGACAATTTAGGGTAACAATTACTTGACAATTTTTTTGACAAGGAAAATCCGCTACAATTTCCCCTTCGGGTATTTTAATTCAATGTATCTTTCTGCTTGTGACCTATCGCTTCTACGCCAGCTTTTAAGGCTTGTTCCCCGATACTCGTTATAACTTTGGTCGAAGGTAAGAAAAGGATACAGGCGGGCGGCGTGGGAGCTACTACGCAACGCCCTAAACGATTTTACCTCCTGCGCTCTGATAGCATTAAGCGTTACCCCTTCTAGGACTGCAATTTCTTTAAAGGTCAAGCCCTGAAAGAAGTGCTGCCGGATATGCTTTGCCCTGTAGTCAGGCAAGGAATAAAGGGCTTTTTCCAGTGCGTCACGTAGCTGGTGGATGTAGACGTCGTCTTCTGTCTGGGTAAAAGGGTCTTTGCTGTCTGCAATCGTGTCCAGCAGGGTTATATCTTCCCCTTCATCCTGATTTGTAGCGGGCGCGTCCAGAGAATAGGCAGAATCCAGCGGTTCCCGTCTGCTGGAACGAATCCCGGCGGCTTTTCTGAAAACGTTCTTTAGCTTGAATTTATAGCAGGTCAGGAAGGTTCCTTTGTCAGCGTCAAAATAATCTATCGCCTGTAGGAAAGCGAACCAACGGCACTGTAGCAGGTCTTCTAAATCCAGTTTACCATATCCACCCAAACGGGCGTGAAAGCGTGCAGCCAGCATATACCCGAAGTATTGAGTCTGATTCCAAAGCGCTGTCATATACTCTTTATGCCCTGCCTGAATCAGGGTGCAAAGTTCTTCATTGGTCATCTTGTGTCTGTTTCCTCCTGTCCTGCGATATGGTAGGGGTATAACAAATTGGTACACCCCTTTACGCTGTCATAAACTCGACGCCGTTTTGTCGTCCAGTGTTCCGGCTGTCCGTCCTCTGGTCGTTGCAACTTCCTGCAATCGCGGTTTGCTATGTCAGATATAGGGTCACGAATTGTTACCCCATAGTAAGAAGGCAATCTGCTCAATTTTGAGCTTATCGGTCAACCTGGGTGGCGATTCACCACCCCCCCTCATAAGAAAAGTAAAACCCCGCTACTGGGGAACCGGCGAAGGGAACTGTTTCCAATAGCGGGGGCGTCTTAAAATTAGTTTTTGGCTTCTCCTGCGAGTTCGGCACACGCTTTAAAGCCGGCAAAGAAGGCGTCAACCTCTGTAAGCTCAATAAGGCTATTCACCAATCGCTGTAGTTTTTCTTTTTCTTCTGCGCTGATAAGAAGCCCGCTCACATGGTCAATGACTTTTTGCTTTACAAAAGTATCTGTTTCTGTAGGCTCAATGAGAGTATCCATAAAACGGCAAAAGTCTTCCCTCTGCTCTTCCCTGACTGGAAGGGCGTTCACTTGGTCAATAATTGCTTTTTTCGCAAAGTGAAAACCTTCCTTGTGTTCGATATTCAGCTTGTAACTATCCTGATTTTCAATTTTTCTCGCCTTCATTTTCTTAATCCCTTTCAGTATGTATCTTGTTGGCTCTGTAGCGGTCTATGAAGCCTTTTTGATTGTTTTGCGTGTCGCTTGTGCCCTGTTTGCACTGGAACGCTTGCAAGGGCTATCAGGGCGTTCCTGCTTAAAGCAGTATGCTTCTATAATCCAGCCAGCAAGCCCGAAAAACAGCATAGAGAAGAACATAGCGGACAAAACAATAAATAAATTTAGCATGGCTTGTCCTCACTTTCTGGGTTGTCCGGCTCCATGTAGTTAAATTCTTCTTCACACGCCGCCAAATCAAAGAATCCGTCCCCGGCAAGAATGGCGTTACAAAAGTGGTCTATTGCCCACATAGCATATCTTTCCGAATCAAAGATAGCAACCGGAATCCCGTTATCAGAAAGATAAATTCCCCAGCTGCCGCTGTTATCTTTTGGGATTTTTTTAGCAATCAGGGTATCAATTTTTCTGACGCAAGTACGCCCGACACAATTCCCGTTTTCAAAAGAAAAAGTCTGATACTTAACGAACATCCTTTTTCACCCCTTCCAGAACGTAGCGTTTCCGGGCAATCATCCCCGCTACAAAAGCCTGCGCTTCGGGGGAATCAAATTCTTCTGGAATATCGAAGGTCTCCCCAGATTGGAGATAGCTCTCAAATAAGCCCAAAGCAATCATAATATCAGTGTCGGTTAAGTTTCCCATTGTTTTTTTCTCTCTTTCCCTGTACAATAGTACAGATAGGATTTTTTATTTTTTCTGCGCCCGTCCTTTGCAGTTCCGATGCAAGGGGCGGTCTTTTTTATGTGTCCAGTTTTGTCCAGTAGTAGCAGGCTGCGGGGGCGTGCCCTCTGGTGGTAATAAATACGGGTCAAGCTGATTCCTCCAAATCTTTTATTTTGCTTTTTTCTTCCACCCAAACAAGGTTTCCCCAACCCTGCCGGGCGAATTTTGTATTTGTTAGCCGCTCTATCGTGTCAGCCATCAGGAGAACGACCCTGTCGCCGTCTGGGGCGGTTTTCTGTATCTCTCGGTTAATCTCCCTCATGTTATCACTGACCTTTAGGGAAGCTTCTAGGTAGCTCTTATAGACGGTCATCATTTTTTCGTGATTGTCCTTTGCTTCCTCGTAGGCTTTTACAATCTTCTTCTTTTCGGTAACGGCTTCTTCTTCACTGATAGCCCCCAGACCGAACAGCTTGTACAGGTTCTTCATGCAAAGGAAAAATAGCTGGTCTGGTTGAGTAAGCAGTTCGGGCATGGGCTTCTGTTTGTATGCCAGCTTTTCAAGCTCCTTTAATTCCATGCGGTCACTTCCTTTTGTCTGTTTGTAAGAGAAGCGTAAGAATTATAAGAATCGTTCTTATGTTTTTCTTAGGTCAATTTTCCGCATAAACAAGCCATTTATATATATACCTAAGAACCTAAGAACATAATATATATATCTATATAGGGAAAATACATATATAACATCTGTTCTACTGTCTTGCATTTTTGTATATATATTTTCCCCTTATATATTGCTTTTCCCGTTCTTAGGTTCTTAGTTTCTTAGGTGGCTTAGTTATGCGGTTTTTTAGGTATTAGGGTTTCTTATGCCGTCTTAGGTTTTGCTTTAATCGTTCGGTATCAGGTGTATTTCCTCGTCATCTAGTGGATTTTCCCCTAGCATATCCTCTGGAAGTTCTTTCTGTCGGATGCAGATACAGGCTTTTGTCATACCGTTTATCCAAACCGATTTTGTAAAGCCTTTTCCAATGTCAAGCAGGTCATTGTCTCGCATCCAGCTTTTTAGTGCTTTTCCTGATATGCCGTTATCGGCACAAGCTCTGTCAAAGACTGACGGCAATACTTTAAAAGTCCCGTCCTCATATTTCCCCCAGACTTCGCGGTCATCAGATTCCCCGCAAAACTTGTTTTTGTTTTGGGTGAAGTAGTCCATCAAGAACTCATAGGCTCTATCTTGCGTAGAGACTTCTTTTTTGGTCTTTAGTAGCGGCTTTATGTCCTCTACTGTCAGTTCTTGCCCGTCCTCAAATATCCATTGAGTTGCCAGAAAATCAGCGGTCAATAATAAGGCTGCGGCTCCTATCTGCTTGTCTGTAATGTCTTTCAGTTCCGCTAGTTTACTGTAATATTTCTGGTATAACCCTTTGGCGGCTTCAACCCCGCCCGATTTTTGAAGACCCGCTATAAAGTCCATCCCGGCAAATCCATAGTTTAACTGCACCTTCTGCGCTATCTCCCGGGGATTTGTAAACAGCTTGTCTTTACATTCCACTTCAATGACCCTGTTGACCGCTCCACCGCCACTAAGCGCGCCTGTAATGGGCATTTCTCCTGTAGTGATAAAAACACATGACCAATATTCTGTATGCTGTATGCCGCCCGTACGGCTTCCCCTTGTGCGTCCTGCACCCTCGGTCAGTTTGTACAAGGTCTTATCAAAGCTCTTTCGGTCTGCCTGCGTTTGTAGCTCGTCCAGACAGACAGGGAGGGAATTCAAAAAACCTGCTGTTCTTTCAAGCCCGACCTCTGTACTATCGAAGGTCTGCCAGTAATTCCCCTTGTCCGGGCACGCCCAAACCGAAGCCGCCAGCATTAAGCCTACTGTTTTACCCGCTTCTGTCCCGCCCCAAACATGGGTGAAGAAGGGAAGAACGCCAACGGGCTTAATAAGGACACTTGCGAATGACGCCGCCAGCATAACCCTAGCAGGCAAACTCATAAGCCTAGCCGCCCTAGCGGTAAAAATCCATGATTCATATTCACCATGCGTCTTGATACTCTCATAAATCCTCTTGAAATTGCTTTCTCCATCAAAAACAAGGTCTTCGATATACGGGGAAAAGGCAAGGTCTGCGCTCTGGTCTATCCATCCCATACGGGAAACGCTCATTCTTGTCGGAATATCATCGTAATTAAGGCTGTCCACATCATGCAGATACCGTACAAGTAAGCGGCTGTTTTCGCTGGTAACTGCTATGTCATCGTCTGCTAAATCGAGAATTGCCGTATTGCTTGCCAGCGTCTTCCTGTCCCGGACAACATACCGCCAGCCCCCGCTTCCCCGCCGGAACGCTAGTTTTGTCTTAACAATCCCGGTATCAACATTTACAAGGCGCTCTACTGGTGCGATAGGGTGCGTACAGGCGTATTCGGTAGACCCATTGTCCTTTTGTAAGTAAACCCCGGTATTATCTGCCCGCCAGCGTCCACATTGAAGGTTTAGTTCTTGCCCGGTAAACTGCGTGCAACCGTCCGGGGCAATGTTGGTCAAGATGCTGATGCTTTTAACGTATTCCTGATAGGTTTTTTTGAATCCACGATACCCAACGGCTTTTGCAATCTTTTCCATTGCGTCCAGCTCCTGTTGAAGCCGAAACCCGTCATCGTGGAACTGATACACATAGTCGTATGGTTCTGTACCGCTCTGGAAGTCTGCAAGCGAGTATGATTCAATCTCTGGTTCTGCGCCCGCTACTTTATCAGGCAAGGTGCTGTCTCTCATCCTCTTTTTTCACCCCCTAAAAGCAATCAGGCAGGGTAGAAAGTATCATCAATCTGTATCACTGCCTTTCAGAATAGCGTCAAGCCCGAAGCCTTCAATCAGCTTGCCGGCAATCACCTCAGCCGGAATGTCAGCCCATGTGGACCGCTCCTCGTCCAGTTCCCATTCTCCTGTAATGGGATTCTTTAACATGCAGCCGACAACCGGAATCCGGCACATTGTAGAATCTGTCATTAGTCTTTCGCCTCCTCGATTAAGTCAGCGGGGTCAACCCCTAGCCCTTTGGCAATCTTCGCAAGGGTGACAGGCTGACAGGTTCCGCGGTATCTGATAATAGAGATACTTTGTTTGCAAACGCCGCTACGCTCTGAAAGTTCAGATGCAGTCATCTGGTTTTGTGCTAGAAATAATTCTAGGTTGCGTAAATTGATTTTCACTTGTCTCACCTCGTTTTTAGTGCAATTAGTATTGCCACTTGTATAATAGCACTAAAAATACTAATTTTCAAGAGTAAATGAAAGAAATTAAAAAAATATATTGCTAAATGCACTGTTTTTATATATACTGAATGAGAAGGTAGACTTTATATAAACTCGATAGAAGGTGATTTGTATATGGGCGTAGGAGTCAGAATCAAAACAATACTTCGAGAGAAAAAAATGACAATAAAAGAGCTTTCACAAAAGACAGGAATCTCGCTAAATACCCTATATTCCATTACAAAAAGAGATTCTAACAGGGCAGATGCTGTCATATTGCAAAGAATAGCAAATACAGTAGAACTTCCCGAAAGTTTCTTTTTGGGGGGTCAACCGTTTCAAGACCTAGATTTCTTAGCTCAATTTAAATCGGTCATCGTTCATTCTTTATGCAAAAACGGTTATATAGATTTTGAGAATAGGACTATCAATCAAGTTGGAGCTTATGAATACTGGAAATGTATAGGAGACCATATTGTAAGCATAGTGCAAATAGCTAGTGATTCGTTGAGCATACAATATAAGGACAGGAACGAGCCTGAAAAAATTAAATTTGTAACAAAAAAGCTTGATTTATCAAAAATAGAGGGGTTTCAAGATGCAATAGAAGAAATGATTGAAAAAAAATCACCCCTTGAAAAAACAAAGGATGATGTTTCTGAATTTATGGAAATTGTAGAGCAATTAACGCCAGAACAACTTAATCTTGTTCTTGAGCGTGCAAGGGCTTTCGCTGAATTAAACAAGAAGCAAGAGAAAAAAGATTAGTTCTTTGCGTTTCGGTTAAGGTGTTATAAATTTTAAAAAGTTCTACTTTAGCGTCATTCGTTAAATTTTTCTGCTCCATTCTATTTCCCTCTTTCCGTGAATTTTGTCTTAATATGATACCATTAAAGCGATGGATACACAAGATATAGTGGTATCGATATAATTCATAGAAAATTTACAAGAAATCTAAAAAACTGGAATTACATCTTATAGAGCAGCATTTTCGTTTGTAGGGAAGTATTTTAATTTATAGAGAAGTATTTCCCAAATTATTTAGGTGTATCGGTTCAAAATAAATTTACATTTATTTTTTTGATGATTTTTGTTATCTTGACATTTTCATTAAAAAATGATAGCAGCCTTAAAACGTGCTACTTTGCCCCCGAACTAGACCCAGTAGCGGGGAATCAGGTCAAAACTGACCGGGTTCCGGGCAGTCTGGGGGGACTGCTCAAAAATGAGCTAAAGTCTATTCCTGTTCGTCCCCACATCTGGGGCGGGGGTAATATCTCGACTACCATTTCGGTACTCGAGGAAACTCACCCCCCACATCTAGGGGCGGGAAAAAGGGTCGCATTTCAAATGATACCCTCCCAAACACTTGTCCCCACATCTGGGGAAGTGGGGTGGTCGAAACGACAACCCCTTCACTCGTCCCCACATCTGGGGGCAGTAGACTATTCGTCGTTTTTGGCTGATAGGGGTTATACCCGATGCACCGAATCAGTGCAGCAGATATTATCGGGACTGTCCAAAATCGGACAGTCAAGCGCTGCCCTTTATGCAGTTTCCCAAAACGGGGATATGCCTGCGTACTTGATTTGGGTACGCGGTAGCAGATTCAATCTGCTCAATTTTGAGCGGGTTCAAAGGTGGCGTTAAGAAGGGGACAATTTTGTCCGTCACTGGTTTATTAGGTAAGGGTGTCGTGTTTCACGACTTCCCCATCTTCGCAACAAGCTGCGAATCTATTAAATATTGGCGGCTCAATTTTGAGCTGTTGCCATTTGTGGCAATGTAGTTAGGTCGGTAAAACACTGGGTTTCACTGACAGACCATGCCGGAACCGTTCCCCATTGGTGGTCGTTTCGGAAACGACTTTCCGAAGCCATGCCCACCAATGGGCACACCCTAACCGCTACTCTGTTTCATGGTAGCCCTGCCGGAACGGTACAAGCTGACCCCGCAATTTTGCGGCGTCCTGAATCGGGACTTCAAGTAATCCCGCTCTGGGGGCAATAAACCTACGGAAACCCATGTTTTTCCTGTAGAACCTGACAAAACCTGTAATTTCCCTTGTATATGAAAACTTAAACAATAAAAAAAAGCCCCCGTAAAGGGAGCTGGAAGGAGTAACAATGAACGCTGTTATATATGCCCGCTACAGTTCGGACAAACAGACAGAGGACAGCATAGAAGCGCAGGTAAGAGCCTGTCAGGAGTACGCCACAAAGAACAATATCAATATTATTGGGGTCTATGCAGATGAAGCCGTTTCCGGCAAGACAGCCAACCGCGCACAATATCAGAAGATGCTGCGGGACTGTGACAAAGGCACATTTGACACAATCCTGATACATAAGTATGACAGAATCGCCCGCAACCTGGGCGAGCATGTCAATCTGGAAGTAAAACTAAAAGACAAAAGGGTGACGCTGGTTGCTGTTGCGCAGGACTTCGGAACAAGCAAAGAATCTAAAATCATGCGGGCGCTCATGTGGTCCCTGTCTGAATATTACATTGATAACCTAGCAGCCGAAACAAGAAAAGGACACCGGGAAACCGCCCTGAAAGGTTTGCACAATGGCGGCTATGCCCCGTTCGGTTATGATGTAGTCAATCAGACCTATGTTATTAATGAGCTGGAAGCCGCCTATGTAAAGCGTATGTTTAATGCTGCTCTGAATCGGGAAGGGTTTACAGAACTGATAGAGGAAATGAACCGGGCAGGTATCAGGGGGAAGCGGGGGAAGCCGATCCGCTACCCGCAAATCTATGAGATTTTGCATAATGAGAAATATACCGGGGTTTATGTTTATACTCAGGAGGAAGAGCCGGACAGAGGGAACAGGCGAGCAAAGGTCAACGCCATAAGAAAAGAAAACGCCCTGCCGGTTATCATCAGCAAGGCGCAGTTTATGGAGGTGCAGCAGATTATGAAGCAAAGAAAACATTCTGGAAGAAAGTCAAACTATTTATGTAGCGGGCTTGTCTATTGTGAGTGCGGCGCTAAAATGCATGGAATGACTTCCAAACGCAAAGGGCACGAATACCGATACTTTACCTGTTCCCAGCACTGCGGCGCGCCTGTTATCCGTATGGAAGAAGTGGATGAAGCAGCCTATCACTATCTGCACACCCTTTTGTCAGAAGAGAATCAGGACCGCATAGCGGATGCACTGAGACTGTATCAGGCAGGAGAGGGCAGCCGCATGACCGAATTTAAACAGGTCTTAGCAAAACGGATAAGGGAAAAGGAAGAGCAGTATCAATCCCTGATGGAAAATCTTTCAAGCGGAATACTGCCAAAAGAGGTTGTAAGCGACATAGCGGAACGAATGCAGCAGATAAAAGAAGAAATTTCTGTACTGGAAGCAACGGAACCGCCCAAAGATTTTACAGTAGAGCAGATTCATTCATGGCTGGAAGCACTGAAAGCCGCCCCGGATGATAAAGCTGTTCGCCTTTTGGTTTCTCGTATTGAGGTAAAACAAAAGACCGTCTTCAACATAGCAAGTACATTGAAAGCGGTCTTATGTGAAACTGGTTGCGGGAGCTGGATTTGAACCAACGACCTTCGGGTTATGAGCCCGACGAGCTACCAAACTGCTCCATCCCGCGATATTTATTTTTCAGTGCCTAATTATAATACCATATTTGCTTTACAAATGCAAGCCCTTTTTTCAAAAAAATATAACAAATAATTAGAGGAAGCCGAAACACACAGAAAATCCAACAAAAAACTGCCTCCTCTTTCGATATAATAAAAGGAGGCAGCTTGCATATCGTTTTATTCAGCGTCATCCTCATCGGACGAGGTGTCCTCGTCGGAGAGAGGTTCATCTGCGTGTTCGACATACTGTGCGGCGATGTATTCAGAATCGTCGTCGTCCATCAAAAGGTCATCGTCAAAATCGTCACAGCAGAGTTCTTTTTTCTTGCGCATCCAGGCAGCCAGTGCAATCACCAGACCCACCAGGGAAACTCCAAGCGCGATCAAAGAAATCAGCACGCTTTTTTTCATGGAAGCTACACCCCTTTACAATGTTGATAGCATCTTTGTGCTTCTAGGCTTCATTATACCCAATTTACAGGAAAATTACAATTCATTTTTGGGAAGAAATTTTTCTGCGAAAAGAATCTGCCCTCTGTCCTAATCCTTTTTGTCCTCCATACAGCGGATCTGTTTGGAAAGGCGCTGCATCCGCTGGTCGGTCTGAGAGATGATGTCCGCGCACTCGCGCAGTTCGCCAACTACACAGTCCGGGACTTCATGGCTGGCTTTGTAATGGATTTGATGTTCCAGGCTTGCCCAGAAATCCATGGCGATGGTGCGCAGCTGGACCTCGACCCGCACCAGCTCCTTGTGGTCAGACAAAAAGACCGGTACGCTCAGCACCAGATGGTAGCTGCGGTAGCCGTTGGGCTTTGGATTTTGGATATAATCTTTCTTCTCCACCACCTTCAGGTCATCCTGTCGGGTCAGCATATCTGCTACCGTATAGATGTCCTCGATAAAAGGGCAGATGACACGAATGCCGGCGATGTCGTTGAGGTTGGTTTTAATGGATTCCAGCGAGATGGGAAAGCCTTTTCGGTGCATCTTTTCCAAAATGCTCATCGGGGATTTGACACGGCTTTTAATGGATTCGATGGGGTTGTGCTTGCTGAATCGTGCGTCCCGCTGCAAGATTTCCAGCTTGGTCAAAACCTCTTGAATGCCGGATTCATAGATTGCCATACTTTGCTGAATGCCGCTGAGCAGTTCGATGAGATCGTGCGAGGACTGAAGGCGCGCGATGTCATCCATCAGTTTTTTGCTGTTGTAAATCTGTCCCATTTTGTTGTACAGTTCCTTTCTCGTTCGATGATAAGCCAGATGGCTTTCATACTGTTACATTTTAGTTTAATGAAAAAGTATGTCGAAATCAATGGTAAAAAAGAAAAGAAACTTTGAATCCACACCCTTTATTTTGATTGACAAACGGGAGGAAAATGTTTTATTATAGTAAAGATATAACAGTTGTTACAAATATATAGTGAACAATACCATTACATATCGTATTCCGAGCTACTTTTGAGGGAGGGAATATCTTGGAACAACATCAGCCGCGGCTGAATATCGTGCTGTTTGAGCCGCAGATTCCCCAGAACACCGGTAATATTGCGCGCACCTGTGCCTGCACCGGAGCGCGTCTGCATCTGGTAGGACCGATGGGATTTTCCATCGACGACAAAAAACTCAAGCGTGCCGGTCTGGACTACTGGCACTATTTGGACATCACCTATTATGAGAATACACAGGAGTTTTTGGAAAAGCATTCGGACGACTCGCTCTTCTTTTTTACCACAAAGGGAAGAAAGGTCTATTCCGAGCAGAGCTACCCGGACAACTGCTACTTGATTTTTGGCAGGGAGGATGCCGGAATCGACGAGCACATCCTGCTGCGCCATCCCGACAACTGTCTGCGCCTGCCGATGATTGGACCGGTGCGCAGCCTGAACCTGTCCAACACCGTTGCTATCGCTGTATACGAGACGTTGCGTCAATGGGAATTCCCTGCGCTGCAAAATGAAGGGCAGCTGCATCAGTTTTGCTGGGATGACCCGGTTTCGTTTGATTAAAAGGAGAAATTATGACAGAACAGAAGATTTTTTTCATCACCGATTCTGCCTGTGACATCCCGCCGCAGGAGGAAGCACAGCTGGACAACCTGTGCATCCTGCCCATCCCGGTCACCGCAGACGGAGAAGGCTATTACGAGAGGGAGAGCTTTACCGCAGAAGAATTTTATGACCTGATTGAGCGCTGTAAGGAGATTCCGGTTACCTCGCACATTCCGTCCATCACCTTCCAGGAGCGCTATGAGCAGGCGTGGGAGAAGGGCTACACCCATCTGGTGGTACTGACCATCTACTCGGGCGCCTCCTCCATGTACCACTCGGCACTGATGGCAAAGGACGCCTTTTTGGAGGAGCATCCGGGAGCCATGACCATCGAGGTCATCGACTCCAACTGCTATACGGTGGGATACGGCTATCCGCTGATGCAGGCGTGCAAGAAAGCGCAGCAGGGCGCCGAGTTTGAGCAGGTTGTTGCCTATATCCGCGATTACCTTGACCGAGTCCGCATCTATTTTAGTCCCTTCACCCTGCAATATGTCAAAAAATCCGGCAGGGTCAGCTGTACCGCAGCCTTTGTCGGGGAGCTGATTGGTCTGCGCCCGGTTATTTCGGCAGTCGGAACCACCAGCGTGGTCGAAAAGGTGCGCGGCAATGCAGCCATCCTTTCCAGCATGGAAAAGATGTTTGCTGCCCAGCGCAGTAAAAAACAGGAGAATACTCCCTACATGATTTTGGTGGCAAGGGACACTCCTGCGGCTCAGGAACTGGCAGCAGCGTGCGAAAAGATAGCGGGTTATCCGCCGGTGGGTATCTATAAGATTGGAGCAGCAATCACCATCAATACCGGTCCGCAGATTATCGGATTGACCTTCTTGGCAGATTAGCCGCACAGAGGAAGGAAGGGAGAAGAAGCTTGTTTCACGGAGCTTTGATTTTGGAGGGCGGAGGCTTTCGCGGCGTCTACACCGCAGGGGTCCTGGATTTTTTCATCGACCGCAAGGCGATGTTTTCCTCAGTCTACGGCATTTCGGCGGGAGCCTGCAACGCGCTCAACTACCTGTCGCAGGACAGGGGAAGATATATCGAGATTGCAAAGCGGTTTTGCAATGACCCACGTTATATGGGAGTGGGTCAGCTGCTGAAAACCGGTTCCATCTTCAACTGGCAGTTTTCTTTTTATGAAATCCCGGAGCGCTATATCCCGTATGATTACGATACCTTTTATGCCTCGCCCATGTGCTTAAAGGTCGGAGCTACCGACTGTGCCACCGGGCGCTGCCACTGGTTTTCCAGAGAAAACGGCGATGACCTGATTCGTGACTCGATTGCCTCCAGCTCGATGCCGTTGCTGGCGCCGATGCAGGAGATTGCAGGCAGGCAGTATCTGGACGGCGGCATTGCCGATTCGATTCCGGTCGGTCAGGCAATGCAGGACGGCTTGGAAAAGCAGGTGATCGTGTTGACCCAGAATGAGGGGTATGTCAAGAAGCCGAACAAGCTGATGCCTTTGATTCGGCTGCGCTACCGCCGTTATCCTGCGCTTTGCAACAGTATGCAGCAACGGCACATCGACTACAATCACAGCTTGCAGACAGCACAGCAGCTGGAGCGGCAGGGCAAGGCGGTCATCATCCAACCCAGTCAGCCGATGGTGCTGCACCGCATCGAAAAGGATGTGGACAAGCTACAGGCGGCGTATGAAAATGGCTATCACGATGCAGCAGCGGCATGGGAGCGGGTCCAGAAGCTGTTTGAGCAGGAATAGGGGACAACAGGAGCAAAAGGAGGAATGAGGATGGGACAGAAGGTTTTGCTTTTTTACATCTATGCGATGACGATTTTGACCTTCAGTATCTGCGGTGCGGACAAATTTGCCGCGCAGCGCCAGAGAAGAAGGGTGCCGGAAAAGGTTTTATTTCTGCTGTCTGCTTTGGGTGGCAGCGTAGGAATGTATCTGGGGATGTTCACCTTCCGTCACAAGACCAAGCACTGGTATTTTGTGGTCGGCATCCCACTCATCATTTTGGTTCAGGCGGCAATTTTATTTTACTTTTTGGGATAAGTTTTTTGCAGCAGGAGGGCGGCTCCCGTAAAAATGACGCCCACCAGGGGGGTTTTTTTTTTTATTAAAAATTAAAAAGGGGAA
>ENA-UOJR01000446-UOJR01000446.1-human-gut-metagenome-genome-assembly--contig:-C115P-NODE-446-length-56711-cov-38.288848_pt1 | contig 56711 bp, 51 predicted proteins | sample MGYA00242354_ERZ723901 | MGnify/ENA metagenome assembly ERZ723901
CAAAAAAATGTCCATTGAAAGGTGAGAGGACAAATCTCACCGCAAGGGATACGGATGCTTTCCGTGCAGGAGTATTGTGGGGACATTCTCAACTTCAAGACCTATTCCAAGTCATACAAGAACAAGAAACGACTGGAGAATGACCGTGAGAACTGGGCGATTTTCAAGGATGTGCATGAGCCGATCATTGAGCGGGCCGTCTTTGAACAGGTGCAGCAAAAGCGCGGCAAGATGAGAAAGCGTCAAGCGAAGGACGGCGAAAGGAGCATGTTTTCCGGGCTTCTGGTCTGCGCCGACTGCGGGAGCAACCTTCATTTTCATTTCAATCAGGGAAACCCGGAGATCAAGTATTTCAACTGCTCCAACTACAAGGGTAATCGCGGCACCTGCGGCTCCACGCACTATGTCAGAGTAGACTTTCTGGAGCAGGTCGTTCTCGGCGAAATCCGTCGTCTGACGAAGTATGCCGGCCTTTACGAGGACGATTTTCTCAAGGAAGTGATCGGTCACTCCCGGCAGGCGGAGGAAACGGAGCGCAGACTGAAGGAGAAGGAGCTGAAATCACTCCTTGCCCGCGACGATGAACTGGACGGCCTGTTCGAGCGCATCTATGAGGACAATGTTTCCGGCAAGCTCAGCGACGACCGCTTTGCGAAGATGTCCCGCCGCTATGAGGAGGAACAGAAGGAGCTTTCGGAGAAAATAAAAAAGCTCCGTTCCGAGATCGAGAAGCAGAACAGCCGCGCAGCCTCAACGGATATGTTCGTGTCCATCGTCCGCAAATACACCCGCGCCAGAAACGCCCATACCCGCGAGGAGTGCGAGGAGAAGCTGAAAGTACTGATTGTGGAGATGAAGGCAGAAATTGCGGAGGCGAAGCGGCTGATGGCGGAGGGGGCGCCTCCACCGCAGGCACCGGAGAAGGATAAGAAGGGCAGAAGAAAGTGAAGACGGCGTAAAAGCGCAAGTAAAAAAGGTATCTCCATGTGTGCGGATCCTCCTACACACATGGAGATACCTTAAATTAAAGTTATTTGTCGATTACCTGAATCAAATTCCATCTAACGCCTTCTCGAAATACTTAAATGCGTAATTTAGTAATGCTTCGTCTTCTTCATCCAGTGCTTTCGCATGAGCGTCGGCTCTGTGAGTGTTGATGATGTCAAAGAACTGCTCGAATTTGACTCTATCAGAAAACAGCACTTGATAAGTATTCCAATCCTTGATCATCAGCACCTTCAGCTGTGAAAAATATAGTTCTTGCATTGCATCCTTAAAATCTTTGCTCTGCAGCTTGGCTTCTTGAGTCTTATCAGTTGTCGCATTTTTTACGATGTCAATCATGCGCTCCTTCGCTTTTTTTCCAAATTTGAGAGTAAGGTTTGTCTGAATTAATCCTCGAAGCTTTTCCTCAATTTTGCCACGTCGCACAGTAATACGAGCTCTTTTTTCTGATGTATCGTCCAGTGATTTCTCATATTTGTGTTTTTCGTTCAAGTATGTGGCTACTGTTTTTATTCTTACATAATAATCGTTGCGATCTCTTGTAATTAGACAGTATCCGAGCAAATGGGCAATAGAGCTATCACCGAAAGGCAGGCTCTTCTTAAATGCATCACTACCATCCAAGGCAAGTATTTTTAACAGATTATATTCTGTCGGATAGTGATCTTCAAGTACTCCCAATATCTGTTCAATTACTGCTTCCAACTTAACTTGGTAGTCGGGAGCTTGCCTTTCATAGCTGTATTTAGACACACTAAATGGACGATTTTCCTTATTTTCCAGCACATCTGAGTTGATTTTACTACAAATCTGGCGAGTCAAAAAAGGATGTCCACCATAATCATCGACAAGTTTCGTAAATATTTCTTCTTCGAAAGATAAACCAAGATGGCGACCAATTGTGGAAACCATAGTCTTTACATCATCATAGTCAAAAAGCGTGATATATTGGGGAGTCAATGCGTTGAAAATAGGATTTGGCTGTCCGTTGATTTTGCTATCTTCGACGCACTTGGGATTAACACCAGCAATAAGAAACGAGAAAATAGCATTGTCAGTTTGAGAAATCGATCGCAGTGCATCCCAAAAGAACAAAGCATCACTTCCCGTACACCAGTGCTGCGAAGGAGATGTGCCGAAACTGATTCGCTCAATTTCGTCAAAGATAAGCAGAATCCTACGATTGTTCAGCCCCTGACAAAGCGATTTCAAATCCGCCTCAAAACTTAACGGCGCTTTAGCTTCCGTATAACGCGCTCCAGCACTATCCAACGAAAAGTCTTCAGGAAGGAAACCAGCAGGAGTTTCAGCACTGCCAACTGAATATTTGGCTTGGATTTCGTTAACGATTTGGTGTAAAAACGAGTTCCACTTCAAATGATAATACTTAGTACAATCAAAATAGATTGCAGCACCACCGTTTTGTTCGACACGATTTCGAAGGAGGTTTAGGATAGAAGTTTTTCCAATCCTTCTTAAGCCAAACAGACCGCCGTGCTCTCCTTGAAGGTATTTTCCATACAGTTCCGAAATTATATTAAATCGTTCTTTGCCGAAAAACAAATTGTCGTCTCTCAACGGAGAAGCAACTCCAAACAAGTCGCGTTCATACAGAAATGTGCGCATTCTATTTTGAAACGCTTCAGCAGTAACTCCATTCTCCAGTTCCTTGTACGAAAACGGTACAATCAACCGAGAATCAGGATTTTCGCTACGATCATGTTTAATTACTTCCTCAATATCATCGCAGTCGTCAACAAGAAAACAAGTTACCTTATCAAGTCGATTTCTATATTCCGACTGGGAACCAAGCATGTAATCAATCAAATCCTTTGTGCGGCTTTTGAAATTGGTCAGGCTATCATTGCAACATAGAATCAAGACCTCTTCGCCTAAATTATACAATTGCTTCAGTTTAGCAACTGGTTTAATGAAATGAATCGAATATGCAGAGCTTTTGAAGTATTGATCTCGTGAAAAACTAATTAAACCAAAGCTTGAAAGAGATTGTATAGCTTGCCGGGCTTTGGGACCGCCTTTTATGTTGATAGGCCTACCATTGTCTGAGCCAGAGATACCAATTCTATCTCCTTTTGTCACTAATGTTGATGCTTGTATAGATTTCATTGGGGCACCTCGCTTCTGCGAATATTGTTTAGTTTATAATAACAAATTTCGAGGTTTTCTGCAACCACATATTCATATAATCGAACGCATCATCCATTACATGAATAAGGCTTAATTTTCCTCAAATCCTGCGCCGCAATAGACAAAGAATAAGAAAAACCCTCTGAAATCAACCGATTTCAGAGGGTTTTGGTCCGAGTGGGGCGACTCGAACGCACGGTCTCCTGGTCCCAAACCTATGTCTGAACCTTCAGCGAGGGGTCTTGCGCCCTCTTTGGCACTTTCCGGCACTCCTGCGGTTCCTCTTTGGAACTCTATTGGCCTGTTTATTTCAGGCACCGCTTTCGGCTTTTGGGATTTGTGTGGGATTGAATTCTGTATATTAAAAGTGCTTCCGACCGGGTTTACCTCCAACAGCGGGTGTTTTTGCCGCAGAGAGCAGTTCAGAAATTGCGCCGCATAAACAAAGAAATAAGCGCGATGACAAAGAAACAGCAGGCTGACTTGGATGATAGCCAGCCTGCTGAGCGAAGATGTTTATTCGATGTTTTGCCTTTCAGCAGCAATGCGTGTTCTTTTACCAGAGAATGCAATGCCGATTTTTATAATTGACGTAACATTCATTGCCTGCAAATCAACGCTGTATGCACGGTCGTTAATCTGTTGCAAGGCAACATTAGCAAGGTCTTCAAGCTGTGTTTCAGAGCGGTCTTTCCCGGCCTTTAATTCAATCAGAATACCAGGCAGCCGCTTATTCAAAGGAAGCATCTGAATATCAAATCGTCCATCACCAGCTTCGCGATTGGAGGTAATGCGATAGCTGTTGTCCATCACAGCGCACATACCCAATATCAGACCATGGTAAAATGTTTCGTCGGCAGCATCGTGGAAACTTATTGTTTGGAGCAGAAACTTCTCCAAGGTTTTTTGCAGTGAGTCGCTATCTACCTTGTAGATAGCTTCCTGAATAGAAATAGCAACGGAGCGAGGAATAATATTCTCAAGCTGAGAGAGGATCTCTTTGCTGTAGACGAAAGAAATCTCTTTGTTGGGCAGGGCCACTTCGCACATATAATCCTCGCCGTAAGACTGGTCGCAGCTCACAGCCTTCAAATAACCTGCCACCAGCAGGAAGCTGTATACAGAGGACGGATCATTCTGAATCTGCGGATAAATGACGCCAGTGTCGATGTGCGTAACGAAGGATTCGCCCTTCATCAACAGCTCCAGACGCTCCATAATATCCGGCGTTGCAGAAGCCAGCACCTCACGGATGATGTCATTGCTTCCGGTGGACTGCCAGAATGCTTTGGGACGGCAGTTATTATTGAAGTATCCAATGACAGACCAGGGATTAAAAATCTCGGTATTGCCGAAAAGGTAACCATCATACCACTCGCAAAGCTCCTGATATTTATCAGAAGCATGATAGTAGTCCGCCATCTCATGTACTTCGCTTGAAGTGAAGCCGAAATATTCACTGTAGCGCTCGTCTAAAATCGAATTGATCTTCAGGTTGTTCAGGCCACTGAAGATACTTTCCTTGGCAACACGCAGGATGCCGGTCAGGAAACCATAGCTCAGATGCGGATTGTCTTTCAGACCGCCGGAGAACAGGTTTCGCATGAATCCGATGATCGTGTCGTAGAAACCGCTCACATGGCCCTGCTGAATGGGAGTGTCATATTCGTCAATGATGACGATAGGTGGAACATCGTGGTGCTTATGGAGAAGCAGCGTCAATGTTCGCAGGGACATTTGATATTCCACTTCGTCAGCAGCTTCTGTTGCAAGAAGGGAATATTCCTCTTTTTCGTAATCACTAAGCGCGGAGCTGGATGCCAACTCGTCGTGGCGGCGGAATTCCTGTGCGATCAGCTTTTGGAGCGTCTGATAGGTTTCTTCCCAAGAGGTGTATTTAACATCCTTGAAGGACAGAAAAATCACAGGATACTTTCTATGGTGGGCAAGATAGGATTCTCCGCAGGACCAGATTTTCTTATCTCTGAAGTAAACGGAAGTGTCCTCGGTCGTCTTTTCGAAGAAAGTGCGGAGCATATCCATGTTCAACGTTTTGCCAAAGCGTCTGGGGCGGGTAAATAGGGATACTTTGGGGCGCTCGTCCAGAAACTCCTTGATCATTAAGGTCTTGTCCACATAGTAGTAGTTTTTGCAGGCGTCCCGGTAATCAGATACGCCAATGGGCAACGGCTTGCGCGCAGATGATGCTGCGGGCTTTACCTCACTCCGATGACCACGCTTATCCATCGGCTTTTGAGCGCTGTCCGGGATAAACCACTGCCTGCCATCCTTATACGCGCCGGAAATGCGTCCGGCTTTGCAAAGCGCATTGACCCGCCGTTCGGTGATCCCCCAAGCGGCAGCCGCTTCTTTGATCGTCATATTAGAACACCTCCATTGCAGTTTGTCAAGAATATTATAACCGCTGCTCCGAATAAAATCAACTATATTATTCCGAATAATGCCAGCGTTATTCGGAACAGTTATTTTCCTGAAGATATGCCGTTCTTTTCAGTAGCTATTTCCTGCTTTCTATGATATTGTTCGTTTGCCAAAAGGAGGCGACGATATGCAGAAAGAAAATGCCATGACAGTCGGGCAATGGTGCGGCCAGTGGTTCACCGCCAACCGCCACAAGTGGAACGGTAACACCGAAGGCGGGTACCGCAATCTGATTTACAGCCACATCCTCCCCGGCATCGGAAACGTAGTGCTCTCTGACCTGATGGAGCAGACGGTCACCGATTTCTACGACGGCCTGCGAAACCAGGGACTCGGAGCCAGAAGTGTCTGGTGCGTCCATTTGCTCCTGCGGCGGTGCATGGACAAAGCGGCACAGGACCAGCTCATTCCCTACAATCCGGTGCGGCTCTGTCAAGGATCAAAGGCAGAGGAATACAAAGCAGCCCCTTTGCGCCTGGGCCAGCTCCAGCGTTACCTGAACGTAGCGGAGCAGCTCGGCGTACTTCCTCTCTTCTACACAGGACTATCAAGCGGCCTGCGGCAATGTGAACTGATCACCTTGTCGTGGGCCGATTTTCATATCCGCTACAGGTACATCCTCAAAGGCCGGCGGTTGCTGACGCTCAATGAGAAAGCGGCGTATCTCCTGACGCGGATATCAGAAACCAGTTCATCATATGTGTTCCAGAACCCTAAGACCGGAGTACCCTACAAGCTCCACGAATTCTACTACTTACACAAGAAAATCCTGAAACAGGCCAGGCTCCCATGGGTAGCTTTCCGTGACCTGCAGCGTCAGTGCATAGAGGTGGGAATATGACACTTCAGGAATACATCAACTTCTGGCAGGAAACCTACGATAAGTCCCAGAGCAGACCGACCACCTATGCGGCACACAACTATGTATTTAAGAACCATATCATCCCCGGCCTGGGAGATATACCGCTCTCTGAATTGACATCGGAGATGGTTGAAGATTTTCTGGAGGAACGGCGGCGCTTCGGCAATCATCGACCCGGCAGCTCTGGTTTGGGGGAAGAAACCATGCGGCACATCCACCGCCTGCTTCAGCAATGCCTGGACCAAGCCATGCGGGATGGCCTGATTGGCGATAATCCCGCCAGAGCGTTCCAATACTCCAAGCCAAAGAAGGTCAATGCCGATGTGCTGACGCCGCTGGAGATGGAGGATTATCTGGATGCGGCAGAACGGCTGGGGCATCTCCCCATGTTCATGCTGGCCTTAACGGCTGGCCTGCGGCAGGGTGAGCTCATCGCCCTGAAATGGAATGACCTCAATGTAAAAAACAGGACGCTGACCATATCAGAGCAGCGCTCTGTAGAACGGCGGGAACTGATCGAATATGGCTCGGAAACGAGAACAATAACCTTGACATCGGAGGTGATCGACCTCCTGATCATGGAACACACCAAGCATCCAAAAAGTCCGCTGATGTTCATGCATCCAGCAACGCAGAGGCCCTACTCGCCGCAGATGGTACGCCGGATGCATAACGAGATCATCAAGGAAGCGGGGCTTGACCATATCCGATTCACAGATCTCCGGCACACCTGCGCCGTTCTATCTCTGCGGAACGGCATGGAAACCAAGGAACTGGCGCGGATGTTGGGACATTACCGGCCATCGATAACCCGGCAGAACTATGAACCTTATCTGCCGCACAAGGTGCAAAAGGATGAAGATATACCAAACGAAGCCACTCAGGGCGAGCTTCAGCAGGCGGCAAATGCTCTGGATAATCTTCTGAATTTCTGATATCTATTCCGCAAAAGGTGAGTTGTCCACAGAACTCAATCATTTTACATCCAAAGAGGAGGAAACAAAATGAAAAATAGAATCATCATTGCCGCTATATTCACCGCCTGTCTCGCCCTGTGTGCCGCCGTGTGGCCGCAGCCAGACACAAGGGAGGAACGACCCGCCCCAATACCAACTTGCACCGTAACTGCCCCGAAAGCAGATGCTGCGACAAGGGCAGAAAAGAAAAATACGGAAACGCCGCGGGCAGAGCCGGTCGAGGAACTTGGTGCCGTCCCAGTCCCTGCACCGGCAGAGCCGACATCTGTGGCCGAAATGCCGCAGTTGGAGATTGAGCCTCCCACACCGCAGCCGACCATAGAGCTGCAGCCCGGCGATGAGGTTTATATTCCGGGCTTTGGTTGGGTACCATACGAGGGGCCGAATCACCGCGAGTATGCCGCGGATATGTACGAAAATGGCAATAAAATCGGGAGCATGGGCTGAAACAGGATCTGCTGGGAGCGGTTATGCTACTTGATTACGAAAGCTGCTGTACCGAAAAGTGGTTGGTATCATATTATGATACCAACCACTTTTTGCCGATGTGGAGTTGAAAAAGCCAATGGGATCTCCTCGTGGTCTGATGGCGACGAGGAGTAGAACATAGGCGGCGGCTCAACGGTTGAGCCGCCATAAACAATAAAAAAGCCGCGGAAGCGAATCGGAACGCTTCCGTGGCTTTTTCATCGTGACCAGATGATTCGAAATCTTCTCTCTGAAATCAAAAACACAGATCTGAAAAATGGATTTTTGATAGACAAAATGGCGCCTCTATGCTAAAATTGGCCTGTATTAGTGTATATACTCCGGGGATGAGGTGTTACAATGACGATTTGTTATAACAAGCTGTGGAAGCTCCTGATCGATAAAAACATGAAAAAGAAGGATCTGCGTCTGGCTACCGGTATGTCTACGACCGCCCTTGCCAAACTGGGCAAGAACCAGCATGTCAGCACAGAAATTTTGACGAAAATCTGTACCGTGTTGGATTGCGACTTCTGCGATATCATAGAGCTCGTAAAGGAGGAAAACCATGATTGACTTTTCCAAAATCGAGCAGTATCGGGAGAACAACCGTATTGAGGCAAAGAAAGCCCTTGGCGGTCTGCCCAAAAGCATTTGGGAAACCTACTCTGCCTTCGCCAATACCCACGGCGGCATCATCCTGCTGGGCGTGGAAGAATGGGCAGATAAATCTTTGCACACGGTAGATCTGCCAGACCCTGACAGACTCATCAAGGAGTTCTGGGACATCGCCAATAACCCCAATAAGACCAGCGTGAATGTTCTGTCCTCCAAGGATGTATTTGTGCAGGAGGTGGACGGCAATCATATCGTGGTCATCAATATCCCCCGGGCAGAACGATCCTACAAGCCGGTCTATGTGGACGGTAATCCTCTCTGCACCTACCGCCGAAATGGCGAGGGCGACTATCGCTGCACCAAGGAGGAGTATCAGGCTATGGTGCGGGATGCTTCCGTGAAAACTCAGGATATGCTCGTCCTCGATGAAATGGATATGACCGTATTCAACAAAGAGAGCGTCCGCAGCTACCGTCAGAGAATGCGTTTGTCCCGTCCCGGTCATATTTGGGAGGCTCTTGAGGATGAAGATTTCCTCCTGAAACTTGGCGCCGTTGGTATTGGCTCCGATGGAAAGAAGCATCCCACCTCTGCCGGACTCCTCATGTTCGGCAACGAATACAACATCGTGCGGGAATTTAATGCCTACTTCCTGGACTATCAGGAACGGTACGATGCTGACACCCGTTGGACTGACCGTATCATATCTTCCTCCGGCGACTGGAGCGGCAATGTGTATGACTTCTATTTCCGGGTCTACAACAAGCTGATTCAGGATATTAAGGTGCCCTTCAAGATGGACGGTGGTACCCGTATAGATGATACCCCAGTGCATCAGGCACTGCGTGAAGCACTGGCCAACTGTTTGGTGAATGCCGATTATTACGGCAGACAGGGGTTGGTCATCGTCAAAAAGCGTAATAGCATTGCGATGTCTAATCCGGGTAGCTTCCGCATCGAAATTGATGCCGCAAAGAGCGGCGGTGTTTCTGATCCGCGGAACGGAACGATGCTGAAGATGTTCAACCTAATTGATATTGGTGAGCGTGCTGGTAGCGGCATCCCGAATATCTTCCGCGTCTGGCGTGAGCAGAATTGGACAACTCCGGAGATTACAGAGCAACTCGAGCCGGAGCGGACAATTTTATCGCTCGCCTTTGAAAAGGCAAGCGATAAAAAGCAAGCGATAAAGGCAAGCAATTCCACAATTTACAGCAGACAAAAACAATCCGTCATCGAATACTTGACCCGCGAGATTCAAGCGGATTGTAAAACGATTGCGGATCTGTTGGAGATCAGCAGTCCTCGTGCCAGAGCAGTGCTTACAAAAATGGTGAAAGAAGAAATCATTATTACCGAAGGCGGCAACCGCAATAGAACATACAAATTGAAATCCTAAGTGTCCACTATAACGGACACCACTTATGGTAGACTTTTAGAGAGAAATTGCAGCAACCAAAATGATGTTTTCCGGGGGTTTTGTATGAGAAATGAATTATTTAAAAATATCCCCAGTAAAGTGGGGGATTTGGTCAAGGATGTACGCAATGGCCGCATCGGTCTGCCTGATCTTCAGCGTCCTTTTGTTTGGAGGGACAATAAAGTTCGTGAGTTGTTTGACTCTATGCTCAAGGGCTATCCCATTGGCTATATCATGCTGTGGGAGTCTCCAGCTGATTATGAGAGCAAAAAGAGCACGATTGGAGATAACTCAAAAACCTATGAAGAACCTAAAGAGCTCGTCATTGACGGTCAGCAGCGTTTGACTGCCCTTGTTGCGGCTATGTTTGCGGTCAAGGTGAAGGACAAGAATTTTGCAGATCGTGAAATAAAAATCTCCTATAATCCGCTGACTCGCGAATTTGCCGTGTGGTCTCAGGCATACGAAAAGGACACCGAGTGGATCAGTCGTATCAGTGATGTATTTCTTGCAAAAGAGGACAATTCCATCAGTTCTCTGCGGCGACATTTTATCAAGGAAGCCAACGAAGGCCGCAGTAAGAAAGAACTCCCCTTGCTGACAGACGAGGAAGAAGATAGAATCGAAGATAACATCAATGCGCTTCTGAATTTGTCTGATTATTCTCTGCCTACTCTGGAAATCAGTTACACGGCAGACGAAGAAGACGTCGCAGATATTTTCGTCAGAGTCAATTCTGGCGGACAGAGTCTGACGGAGAACAACTTCATTCAGACTCTTATCTCCGTTTACGAGAATGAAACCAGCGATAAGATCAATGCGTTTGCAGCAGCCTCCAGAGTGCCAGCCGCCAATACCTCTTACAACACACTTTTGGCAATTGAACCTTCTCATCTGATTCGCATGGCTGTTGGCGTTGGTTTCAAGCGTGCCCGGTTGAGATACGCCTACATGCTTTTGCGAGGTAAAAATCTTGAGACCGGAAAGTTCTCTGATGAAGTCCGGCATGAAAATCTCCAGATTTTCAAGGACGCTTTGGACAAGGTTATGAACCTTAACAACTGGCACAGTTTCATTAACATCGTAGCAGAGACCGGATATATCAGCGACAAGCTGATTGCATCGTCCAACGCTATCGTTTTCAGTTATGTTCTTTACCTGATCGCCAAATACGACTACAAACTGGATGCGGCGCAGTTGAAGAAATGCACCAGCAAGTGGTTCTTTATGAGCACCATCACATATTTCTACACCGGCTCCACGGAGTCTGAAGTAGAAAAGCAGTTTGCAGATCTGCGTGACGTTCATACGGCGGCAGAGTTTATTGCCTATATTGACCGCGTAATCGAAACGCACTTCACAGACGATTATTTCAGTTTGACGCTACCTAACGAGCTGAACAGCGCTGCGGCTATTTCTCCGGCGTGGTATGGATATGTGGCAGCTCAGATTGTGCTGAATACCCCTATGCTGTTCAGTAATGCCCCTGTGTCCAAGTATTTCATCTTGGGCTCCAGCGGAACGAAGAATGCTATCGACAAGCATCACATTTTCCCGAAAAACTACCTGACCGGCATTGGTTTTACCAGCGACCGTGACCGGAACCAGATCGCAAACTTTACCTATCTCGACTACGCCACCAACATCGAGATTTCGGACAAGGCACCCCAGGACTATGTCTCTCATTACCGCCAGAAGTTGGGTGAGGAAGGCTACCGCAAAGCCTGTGAGGAACACGCTCTGCCAGATAACTTCGAGAGTATGGAATACATGGAGTTCCTGAGTCAGCGCAGGATTTTGATGGCGCAGACCGTTCGTAAGGCGTATGAGAGATTGTGTGAGTGATAGAAAGGGTTTATTTGTATGATTAAAGATATTATGACGGCTAATGAGTCGATTGCGCCTAATAGTCGCGAGATGGAAATTCTCAAAGAGCATTTTCCTTCTTGTTTTCACAGCGACGGAAGCTTTGATTTGGTTCGTTTTCAAGAATTTTTGAGTGATAAAGTGGCCGTTACAAATGACGGGTACGAGATTCGCTTCCTTGGCAAGAATTACGCCCGGTTGCTTGCTTCTGTTGACACCACTACTGTCATTGTGCCAGATGAGGAGCATAATAGCAAACCCGAAAATGCACATAGTGAAAATGTATATATTAGCGGTGATAATCTGGATGGCCTGAAACATCTGCTGAAGTCATATGCCAGAAAGGCTAAGTGTATTTATATTGATCCGCCCTACAATACCGGTTCAGATGGTTTCGTATACAACGACAGCTATAATTTCACCGCAGAAGACTTGTCAGAAAAACTCAGTATCAGTGAAGAACAAGCAAAACGCATTTTGGATTTAACTAAGCGTGGAAGTGCCTCTCATTCTGCGTGGTTAATGTTTATGTATCCAAGATTGCTGCTGGCAAGAGATTTGCTTACGGATGATGGCACAATTTTTATTTCTATCGACGATAATGAGCAGGCAAATTTGAAACTGATTTGTGATGATGTTTTTGGTGAAGAAAATTTTGTTGCTAATATTATTGTGCAGGCAAATAAGAGAGGACAAACATATAAACAGCTTGCCAAGACTCATGAATATTTATTTGTTATAACAAGAAATGTGGATACTTCTCTTAATGAGCTGAGTAAGGGTGATGGAGCTTTTGCTAAAGCCGACGGAATTGGAGAATTTGAAGAACGGGAACTCCGTAATCGAAATCCTAAATTTGGACGCTTCAACCGGCCTAACCTGTTCTATCCCATTTATACTAACCCAAATCTTGTTGATGCTTGCGGCTATTCCCCTGTTTCATTAATAAAAACTGCAGAATTCTGTGTGGAGATTCTCCCCTATAACAGTGAGGGAGAAGAAAGCTGCTGGAGATGGGGCACCAAGAAGTTTTCTACCTATAATTGCCCAGAAAACTCAATGCAGAGTGAGGTTGTAGCTAAAAAGAAAACTACAGGCGAATATGGTTGTTATGAGAAATACCGCAAAGGTACATTTAAAGCAAAAACTATCTGGTATGAAGATGCCTTGGTGGGGGACTTAGCGGGCGAAGATGATGATATATGGGAAGAAACTGGCGTTATTACCGAACAGGGTTCCAAGGAACTTGGGGCATATGAGATGGGAGATGCATTTGACTTTCCTAAACCTACATATTTGATTAAAAAAGCATTGACGATTGGAGCGAGCAAGGATTCTTTGTGCGTAGATTTCTTTTCGGGATCTGCAACGACTGTGGAAGCTGTTATGTCTTTAAATGCAGCAGACAAAGGTACGAGACGAATTATTGCTGTCCAATTGCCGGAGAATCTTGACTTGAAGCTTGAAAATACTCCGAAGACGGAAAAGACAAAAGTTCAAAAGGTTCTCGATTTTCTTGACTCCGTTCATCGTCCGCATGCATTGGATCAAGTAGGTTTGGAGCGTATAAGCCGCGCCGTGAAGCATATTCGAGAGCAATATCCTGACACAACTGCCGACTTAGGATTCCGCCATTTTACGCTGAAAGAGCCAACCAGCATGTCTGTAGAAAAAATGGAAAAATTCTCTCCTGACGAAAATGGTTTAGTCATCACCAATACTGTGCTGGAGGAATTCGGCATACCTACGATTCTCGCAACTTGGCTTGTGCGTGACGGCTATGGCTTTACTGCGCCTGTCGAGACTGTGGATTTTGCCGGATACATTGGTTACTACCTGGGCAAGCATTTATATCTCATAAATCAGAAACTGAGCAATGAGGCGATTGCTGCCATTACTGAAAAATTTGATACCGATGGCACTTTTAATCCGGAGAATGCGGTTCTGTTTGGATATAGCTTCAAATGGACTGAAATGGAAGCACTGAAAACCAACCTTGCTCGGTTGAAAGACACAGAAAAAAACCTGCGTATCAACTTTGATATTCGCTATTAAGGAGGAGAGACACTATGGAATTGATCCTCCAACGAGGTTTACCACATCAGCAAAAAGCGATTGATGCTGTGTGCGGTGCGCTTGATGGTGTGACAATCATACCACCCGTACAGTTTTATGAGAATCCGCAGATCGATCTGGCGGATAGAAAGCTGTTTGCTAATCTGCGTGCTTTGCAAAACTCTGTTCCTGCTGAATATCGCAGTTCTGCTCCTGTTGGCACTTGCTTAAATCTGGACATCAAGATGGAAACTGGCACTGGTAAGACCTATGTATATACCAAAACCATCTTTGAGCTGCATAAGCGTTACGGTATCAACAAGTTCATTATTGTGGTACCGTCTCTGGCTATTAAAGCGGGTACTGCGCAGTTTGTGCAGGATGAATATTCTCGCAGGCATTTTACCGACGGGTGTGGTTATGGTACAGAAATTGAGCTTGGCGTGCTTGAAGCTCCCAAGAACAAGAAAAAGGGCCGTAGCTATTTCCCCAGCGTAGTAAGTGATTTCGTTAAGGGCAGTTGTCAAAATGCGAAGAAGATTTATGTCCTTTTGGTAAACATGCAGCTCTTGACCAGTAACTCTAAACGCAATGGCAGAGATGCAGGTTTGCTGTGGCGCGATGATTACGATTACGGCGCAGAGGGTTTTTATCGTCCTTTCGATGCTCTTCGGGCAACAAAGCCCGTGGTCATTATTGACGAGCCACATCGTTTCTCTCGTGACCAAAAGGCGTTTCAGGTCATTATGGACGAAATTCAGCCGCAGTGCATTATTCGCTACGGCGCTACGTTCCCGGAGATTACTACTGGGCGCGGTAGGAATAAAATCACTGTAAAAGATTATCAAAATCTTCTGTATGATCTCAATGCATGTGAGTCTTTCAATCAAGGATTGATTAAAGGGGTAGCGAAAGAACATTTTGAACCACTGTCGAAGCAGGAAGAGAAGGTGAAGATTCTCTCCATAGCCAGTAAAGATTCTGTTACTCTACAGCGAAAGAAAAAAGATGAAGAGGCAAAGACCTTCATGCTGAAAACCGGAGATTCGCTGGCGATTGTCAGCGACGCATTTGAAGGCATTACCATCACCGCCATTACGGCCAATACTGTGGAGTTTTCTAACGGTGTATGCAAAACATCCGGCGAAGAAATGGATGTTGATGTGTATATGTCCTCCTATCAGGAGCAAATGTTGCGCTTGGCTTTAGAGCGCCATTTTGAAACCGAGCGGGAGAATTTCTGCAATCGCTCCTTTAAAATTAAAACTCTGGCACTGTTCTTCATCGATGATATTTCTTCCTATCGTCCGGATGATAACGGGAAAGTGCCTTATTTACGAACAGCGTTTGAGCGGTTACTGAAAGAACGTATTGAATTTACTATTTCCACACTTACAGAGCATGATGCCGAGTATCGTGCGTATTTGGAGGCTTCGCTTTCGGATATTTCCGCTTGCCATGCGGGCTATTTCTCACAGGATAATAGTGATTCTGATGAGGAAATTGCCAAAGAGGTAGATGCGATTCTCAATGGCAAAAAGCAATTGTTATCTTTCCGCAATGCAGATGGCACATACAACACCTTGCGGTTCCTGTTCTCTAAATGGACTCTTAAAGAGGGCTGGGACAACCCTAATGTGTTTACGATCGCTAAATTACGTTCCAGCGGAAGCGAGAACAGCAAACTACAAGAAGTTGGTAGAGGCCTACGCCTGCCTGTAGACGAAAATGGCAACCGTATCTCCAATGAGGAGTTTCAGTTGAACTACATCGTTGATTTCACTGAAGCGGACTTTGCCCAGCGCTTGGTAGATCAAATTAACGGCGAAATACCGCAGGCATCTGTTATTACCGAGGAACGGTTGGCTCAAGTGGCTCAGAAGCTCGGGATGAGTGCCGATGATTTGTTTGATGAACTGTACGATAAGCGCTATATTGACCGACACAACAACATCCGGCCGGAAACAAGAACACAATTTTTTGAAGAATACCCTGCATTTGCGTCTGGATTGTCAGAGGGAAAGGTCAAAGACAGAAATAAGATCAAACCAAAGCCAATCAAGATCCGCAAGGCCGTTTACAATGAGATGCGGGAATTCTGGGAGAGAATCAATCAGCGCTACTTGTTGTTTTATGACGCTGACCTGGATACAGATATGATGGCGGTTACGCTTTCTCTGCTTGAAAAACCAGGGGTGTTCACAGATGTTGTAATGACCAGTAGTCGTGATATTGTTCACAGCGATGGTACGCAAATGAGCAGGACAACAGGTACGGGTGTGCAGTATACGATTATGCGCCCCATTCCATACGGCACATTTTTGGCTCGTATCATGCGCGTGACCAATATTCCAATAGAGACTCTGCATAAGGCCATGATTGCTTACAGTAGAAAGCACGGCGCTATTGATGCGAAGTATATTAACGAAAACTCCGCAAGTGCTTTCTGCGCTGAGTTCCAGAATTGGAAAGTTGCCAACTTGCAAGGACGCTTCCGTTATGTCAGGAGTAGCACGCCATGCGGCGCAACTGCATTGACATATGCGGATGGTACTCCAAGGGAGGAAATTGCACAAGGCCGTATTGGTACAAAAATCGTTCCAGGCATTCCTGGAAGCAAATACTTGTATGATGCTTTTGCATATGATTCACCGCTGGAGAAGGATAATATCACGACAGATATTGAAGAAGTCGTTGTGTACGGCAAAATCCCACGTAGCAGCATCTCAATACCGACAATCACAGGTAACATGTATAGCCCCGACTTTATGTATGTGGTGAAAAAGACATCTGGTGAAAAGGAACTCAACATTGTGGTCGAAACAAAAGATGTTGAGGGTAAGGATGTGCTGAGAGGTACCGAAGCGGCCAAAATTGAATGTGCTCGTGTGTTTTTTGAAATTCTATCAAAGGAAGGGTATACTGTCCATTTCCGGGATCAGCTCAGCAACAAACAGATGGTGCAGATCATTAATGAGGTTCTGCGAATGTAAAGCTCAAAGATGGAGGCGATAGAATGAATTGGACAAACTTCCAAACATACGGCATGGCGCCGGACAAGGCGTTTGAAGTGCTGTGCAACCAATTGTTTGAAAATTGGAGCAAAGAAGAGTACAAGTCTGATATCGCCTCCATCCGCGTTGTAAACGGAGCTGGCGGTGATGGTGGCGTAGAATCTTATGCTGTTTTGAAAGATGGATCCATCATTGGCTTGCAGGCAAAGTGGTTTCCAACAAGCATGGCCAGTAGCCAGATTGCTCAAATCAAAAACTCTATCAAAACAGCGAAAAAAGTGCGCCCGGAGATTAGCCGTTATATTGTATGTGTTCCCAGAGATTTGGCATCTAAGACGGCTCGGAGTGAGAATTCTGAAGATACTCGCTGGGAAAACATGATCACAAGCGTGGTTGCGGATTATCCGGATTTAGCTGTGGAGTTATGGAACGAGTCAAGGATTGTTGCTGAACTGCAGAAACCATCCGCATCTGGTATTTTTAAGTTTTGGTTTGAGAATGCTGAAGTGTCAGACGAAAGTGTGCAGTATGCTTTCGAAAAGGCAAAAAGTAGCTGGCTGACCACTAAATATGTTCCAGAACTGAATACTTATGGAAATATAGCACAAACACTCTCTCTGCTTTTGGGCGATATTGTCCAGCGGGAGAATCAGACGAAAACTTTCCGAAAAATCAATGAGTTGTGTGAGAGATTTCATTCTGCGGCTGAAGCGTTCTTGGTAGTCTGTGGTGACCGTCCTGAAATAACGGATATTCTCACCGAAACAATGGGTAAGGTAAGCGCAGTAGCCAGTGAGTGCTTAAAAATCACTGCCTGGTACAGAGATGAAACACCTCTCGATGGTGACATTGATCTTTCTGCATTCAATGTGGACTTTGATTCAGCTGCAGATAGCATTAATCAAAGTAGAGACTCTACACTTCATTACTTTCATGCCTCTGATGTTACAAAGGTCTTACGGAAACTGGGCGAGTTTGATTTCTACGCGTTGATCAAGGACTTTGAGCGGAGCCATCATAAGAAAAGTCTGCTGTTTTTCGGGACACCCGGAACGGGGAAAACACACGGAATTAGTGCGCTGTCGGAGAAACTCTTATCTGATGGGTTGCATATTCCTCTCTTAATTCAGGCCAGAAATATCCCGACATATTCAACTTGGAAGAATATCGTATGCGATTATTTAGGCCTCTCTTCAAGTTGGAATGAAGATGAAATCTGGCAGGCACTGATTTCCTTGGCTGATCGCCACCGTTTCCAAGAGCCGCAGCTTTCGGCTGAAACAAAGGTCTCTCCTAAAGTGATTATATTTGTTGATGGCCTTGACGAATCATCTACACACGAAAGATGGGTTGAAAGGATTCAGGAAACAAACGCCATTACAGCCAGCTATCCACAAATCAGATTTTGCTTCACTGCACGGCCAACCGCTTTTAAAGGGCGGATTGACTATGCAAAAGTTGAACGATTGAGTAATGTGGGGGATGCTCCCACGCACATACTGTTTGACAGCTATATGCGTGCTTACAATATTAAAACGCAAAATAACGGATGGCTTAAATACTCCCTGACATCTCCGCTGGCATTAAAGCTATTCTGTGAGCTTAATCAAGACCAAACGGTAAGCCTTTCGAACCGCACGGAAGTCTCAATGACATCTCTGTGGCGCAAGAAAATCGAAAAGATTGAAGGCGAGTATTGCGAAAAGAATGGTCGACCTGAGAAAAATCAATATGTCTTAAGAGCAGTCGTCTTTCTGTCGAAGCAGTTTGTTGCCGCTGAACGTTTAGAGCATTCTTCACTGGTGGACAAGCTTGCCGCTGAACTTAAAACAGCCACAGAATATGCGGAAAGTTTGGTTAACTATCTCGAAGAATATGGCGTTTTAAGTTGCTATTGCGAACACGGTATAGGCTTGGCTCCGGATACATATTTCTATTATCCGGGCATACAAGGGTACTTTGACTATGCGTCGGCGTTGCACATTTTATCTCAATATGAACACCCGAAAGACATTGATTTCAACGACTGTAAAGCAATCCAAACGAATACGCTAAACAGTCTGGCTATAATTTCGATTCAGAAGTATGGGTACCTATTGACTCGAAATCCGACCATTGATGTTGTGATGGATGATTGGTCAAGACAGGAACTACAGTTTTTAACTCTCCTTCATTCTGACCATAGCGCGGCAGCACAGTTCAAAGAGCGAACACTCGAAATCATGTCAGAAAATGCCGATGGACTAATTACAATTGTCAATCAACTTGTGCTACCATTGTCCAGGGATTGTGAACACCCACTGGGAGTAATGCTCCTTGATGAGTTCTTAAATGGATTTGAGAAGCCAGCACAGAGGGATATCCTCTGGTCGGTTCCCGGTTACCTTAGAAATTCCACAGGCAAACGTTGGTATCAAAGTGAGACTTTCGCACTTGAAGGTGATAATTACCTGTTAGATTCCGAAGATACGCATGAAGGGTGTCCAACAGTTTATGCGTGGGCGCTATCCACGGTCAACAATTCGCTTCGGAAGCTTTATCGAAACCGTTTGATGGAATGGGCGCACCTGGTACCAGAAGAATTCTACAAGCTATTCCTAAAGTTTTCCGCTGTCAACGATCCCCAAATTAAGAGTGATTTGTTTTCTATTCTGATGTGCCTGATATATGATGGTGCTGATCAGGCGCTTATCAAAAACGCAAGCGATTGGATTCTTGAAAACATTTTGCATCCAGATAGAATTGATGGTAATAGAGACATATCTGTTCGTTACTACTCGATAGCTATTATAAAAAGGGCTATAATAATGGGGATTCTGGATGAACAGACGGTGGTGGAATATATGCCGCCATACACGATTACGGGCAATAGTATCGCCTTGAACAAAGATGCTCTTAGCGGAACACGCATGAACGGATATAGTGCAATCGACTATGATTTATCTCGTTATGTACTGGTAGACCATATCGAGTCTGACTTTAACAGCTACCCACAGCGCAATACAAAGCAATTTGAGAAACTTGTTTCCGCTGTGATTACGGAACAACCAGAGTATGCTGGGATGACGGTCGAAAAGTTTATTATTTCTGCGGCCTTTGCGTATATCCTTGAAATGGGATGGAATGAACATGAGTTTTATAATTTTGACAAGGACAAGTCCGGAGAGGGAATTACCGGCGGAGTAGACTGTTCTATCCGAGGTACGTACAATTCGGCTACGCATGGTAGCCAGAGCTCGGTCATGACGGTGTGTGAGAAATATGTTTGGCAAGCTCGCAATGCAATCAGTGGTTTCCTCTGTGACCGATTGTTATTTGGCGATGATAACGCTCCTGTTACCGATTATGGTTTGCTCGATGATTTTTTGATTCCAGTACAAGAGGCACATATCATCGATCCCGAAAGTATTCCAGATGACAGACCGTGGCATATTCCTGAACTTGGAAAGGTTGCTTTGGAGGGAGATCCTACCTGCGCAAAAGATGTAATAACTAATGTACTAAAAGCGCCAACCCTCGATTGGGAAAAGTGGATTTTCTTTAAGAACAATGACCGAGCATATAGTGTGGATTCGGAAGACCTTGTTGCACTGGATATGTACTCATGCTTTTATGGAAGTGCAGGAGTAGAAACCTGCCTCTTTATGAATGCCATTTTGATTAACCGAGATGATGTCCTTGGGTTCGCAGAAGCCATTACAGAGAAAAGCAATGCTGACAATCGTGTTGCAAATCCGACTGATTGGTATGGAAGAATCCATTCCTCGTGCTATATTACACCGAAGGAAGCTTGTTGGTTTTCTTGGAAAGCACGCTATGACTCCGCCAACATTGAAGAATTTCCACAGTTCGAACTGAAATCCGCCGTAGATGACTGTTGCTACAATTCTCCTGAATATGGAGATGTTTATTTTTACCTTCCGTCGGCACCAATCAGAGATATCCTTGGCATTGTCGATTCGGATGGATATCTGTTTTTTGATAATTCGAGAAAGGTAATTGCAGAACATAGTATTGCAGGAGAGAAGTGGAGAACATACCAAAATTATGTTGTTGTAGACAGGTCTGTGTTATTTGAAAAAATGCAACGCACCGGTCAAACCTTAGTTTGGATAATGCGAGAGCGTCGAATCCGGACTGGTAATGCACAAGAGAAATTCGGTGCGTTTGGAGCAGATCGCGCCAAAAGCTATATCGGATATTTTGACGGGGATAAGTTTACCGTGAAAGAAATTTTTTCAGAGGTTTGGAGCTCTGAACCCAATAAGAAATCCCTGTGATGTACTGCCTACCGCTGAGATATTACTACGAACAAAACAAATCCACCAACGAGAAGGAGCTGAGGCCAACAGGTCTCAGCTCCTTTTTTCGTAACGACTATTCTTTTCTCTGCGACCCATTCAAACTGGCCCAATGCTGGCGCAGCAGCCTTTCTGCTTCTCTGCGAAGGGAACTTTGGAACATGACAGCCACAACCAATGCGCTAAGCACTGCAGCCACAGGCTCCAGCCAGGGATATGCGGTCCAAAGTTGTTCTCCCCAGCAAGCAAGCGGAACACCAACAAGCAGCATAAACAGCAAAATAATGATGACAACGTCGGGTCTGCCGTAGCCTTCACGTCTTTTGATTTTGGCCCGTATCTGTCGAAGCGCACGGGCTCGGATATCCCGGATGTTTCTGGACGAACACTGTTTGTCCTGTGCGACGGATTCAGTGGATTCACCATTGATGACCGTGCGGAACAAAATCTCCCTCTGCAGTTCGGTCAGTGCATGCAGGGCGTCATAGATTTGGGTGTCCAAATACATGAAGGGATCTTCATCAGAACCCTCTGGCAGATACTTGCTTCGGTCAAACCAACGTCTGTCATTGTAAATCGCATTGCGTACTTCCTCCGGCAGGAACGCTTCCGGATTGTAAGATTGGGGCTGTTTTATATCCACATCCTCCAGAGTATCTGGTGCTACACGCTTGCGAAAGTTCGCCTCGCTGTAGTAGAGCATATGCTCCAGCTCCTTCCACTCCTCCGGATGCTCCTTCACCCACTGGTCTGCAGCGGCGGCAGCTTCCGGGTCCATAGAGTGTATCCAGCGCCAATCTGCCTGAAGCTCTTTATAAGATTGGGTATCCTTGAAGGACATGAGCTCACCACCCTTTCTGCGTTCACAAAAAATTTACGATTCCAGACCTTCCGATTTTGCGAATTTTCTCTAAGTAATAATAGAAGGACAATTTCACCCGGGTGAGGTTGCCCCTGGTTCGGTACGGCACGGCATCCGCGCCGACGAATCCACATGGTCTTCGACAGAGCATCTATGAGAGCGTGAGCGCTCTCCGCCATACGGCAATCCGCTCGGAAGGTCATTCCATCTCTGGCCGTGCTCCCGGGAGCACGGTCTCTTTTTATTCTAACACGGAGGAGGTGAAAAAGATAGTTTACAGATGAGGGCAAAGGAGGAATGTGGATCACACAACACACCCGCAAAATAAAAACCGCCGCGACTGCGGCAACAGTCCGGCGGCTCGGCGCACACACAGGCACGCACAAATCTACTGATAAAAGTATATCAGGTAAACAGCAGAAAAGCAATGAAAATTTTCTGTTCCCTGTGTGAGCGTCATCGGACTCTACGACAATACAGGAGGTATGAATTGAGTTTCAACAAATGGCCCAAGCGCAGTGCAGAGAAAAACTATTTTATGGTACCAAACGAGATATTCAGCATCGGTCTGGATTTTCGTGAGATCTCCCTCTATTCCTATCTGCTCCGGTGCGAGAATCGTAAGACCTACCAGTGCTACCCCAGTTACAAAACCATCGGCCATGCGATCGGCATGAGTGAAAATACGGTGGCAAAGTATGTGCGGCAGCTGGAGGAGAAAGGTCTCATCTACACGGAGCCGACGATGGTACGAAGCAAAGATGGCAGACCCCTGAACGGAAATCTGCTCTACACCGTTCGCCCTATCCAAGGTGTACTCGAAGCATTCTATGAGCGGCAGCTCCGGCATGTGGAGGAGGCTACCGCCCGCTATCGTGTGGCAGAACTCCTCAAAAAGTCCAATGCTCAAAGCCGACAGAACACCCCGTGTGCACCTTTCCAAGAAGAGCCGAGTCCCAGCCGCCCCCAAGGGCTTAAGGACGAATTTGAGCCGCTTTCGGAGAAGTTTGCGGGGACAACAGGGTTCCCGCCGAAGCCCAGCGAAGCGGGTTCGGTGGGAGAAGGAGGAGCGGCGTAACGACCGATTTTTCGCCCTTTTGGGCGGAAATGAGGGATGTGGAGCTTGTGACGACGCAAAGCAGGATAAAGGCATGGCGTCGCAAGCGTCGCCGCAGCCGCCACTTCTGCCCGCAGTGCGGGCAGTTTCAGGAATTTGAAGCTGGTGTCTTTGAGAGGCAAAATCAGCACCGCTGGCGTCAGCTTTCTCGAAAAGCCCCGTAACGCAGGACTTTTCAAGGATGTCTTACAAAGAAATGGAGGAATTTATGGGCAATGAAAACAGAGAACGGCTGGCTCTGAGAATGCAGCCGGAAACCAGAAGAAGGATCGAGCAGTGGTACGCCGCCGACAACTGCCAAAGCATGAATGAGTTCGTGGAGAAGGCGGTGAACTTTTATGTGGATCATCTGGAGATACAGGACAACCAAACGCTTTTGCCTATGGCGATCCAGTCTGCCATTGACGGCAGACTGCGCAGAATGGAGGACTACATTGCCAGAAGCAGCTTCACAAGAAACGTGGAGCAGGACATGACCAACGGTATTATCGCAGAAGCGTTCGAAATGGATCGGGAAGATTTGAAGCGCAGACGGGCGCAGAGCGTCCGCAATGTGAAAGCCACCAACGGTCTCATCTCGTTGGAAAAATACGCACGCTCCCGTCAGGAGCCGGACTGGGATGATGACGAATGGCAAGACTGATCCTCAAGAGTCCCTATATCAAAAGCACCGGCGGGGCCTCCGGATACCTTCGCTACATCGCAACGCGGGAGCGGGTGGAGCTTATCCCAGATGACCGTCCGCCCACACGAAAGCAGGAGCAGCTCATCGCAAAACTGGTCAAAGACTTCCCGGACAGCAAGACGCTCTATGAGTACGAGGACTACCTGACGAAACCCACTAAGGTCAACGCCTCTGCGTTCATCACGCTGGCTCTCGAAGCCAACTGGGATGCCATCCACGAGTCGGAACAGTACATGAAGTATATCGCCACCCGTCCTCGCGCGGAGCGCATCGGCGCTCACGGTCTGTTCGGTGATAAGGATGCAGTCTCTCTGGAGAAAGCCATGGAAGAACTGGAGAACTACACCGGAAATGTGTGGACGCATATCATCTCTCTCAAGCGTGAGGACGCTGCCCGGCTCGGCTTCGACAACGCCGCGGCGTGGCGAAACCTCATCCGCGCCCACCGCAACGACATCGCGGCGGCAATGAAGATCCCACCCGGCGACTTCCGATGGTACGCTGCTTTCCACGACGAGGGCGAGCACCCGCACATCCACATGATGGCCTGGTCCGCCAAGACGGGCCAGGCCTACCTCTCCAAGGAAGGCATCCGTCAGATCAAGTCCAAGCTGACCAATGATATCTTCCGCAACGAAATGCTGCATCTCTACGAACAGAAGTCTGATTCCAGAGATGAGCTGGTACGGGAATCCCGCCGGGCGATGCTGGAACTGGTACACGCTATGCAGGACGGCGTATGTGACCACCCGGACGCCGAACAGCTCATGCTGGAGCTGGCGGCGCAGCTCGGAGCGGTCAAGGGCAAAAAGTCCTACGGCTATCTACCAAAGCGGTTAAAGAATCTGGTAGATGATATCGTGGACGAGATGGAGCGGCTCCCCGCCGTGAGCAAGTGCTATGACCAGTGGCTGATGCTCCAAGGCAAGGTGGACAGCTACTATCACGACAAGCCCCAGGAGCGCATCCCGCTCTCACAGCAAAAGGAGTTCCGGCAGATCAAGAATGCGGTCATTCAGGAAGCGAAGCGCCTGCACTTGGGTGAGATCACCTTCGAGGAGAAGGGCCTCAATCAGCAGGACGAGCCGGAGGAATTCCAAAACGCCTCCTACGACTACTGGACACTGCGGGACATCATCCGGGACGAGAGCCTGACCATGGAGGAACGGAGCGACGCCGTCTCTGAAATGGACAAACTGGCAGAGAACGGCGATATGTATGCCCAGTACCTGATGGGAAAGCTCTGGCGGGACGGTCCTCTGCTGATACCGGACTCGGTGGAAGCACGTTACTGGTTCGAACAGGCGGCGGAGCAGGAACACATTGTGGCGCAGTACTCTCTGGCCAAGCTGTACCTCTCCGATGATGTGGAGGTTCGGGATATCCGTCTGGGAATAAATTGGCTGTACACCGCCGTGGTCAACGGCAGCCACTACGCCATGTATCGGCTGGCCAAAGAACTGTTCAAAGGTGATTTGATCAAACGAAATAGTGATGCCGCCGTGGAGTGGTTCGCCAGGTCGGCGGAGGGGGGAAATCCCTACGCCCAGTATATGCTGGGCAAGCTGTACCTTACCGGAACGGAAGCTCCCTATGACGAGGAACGAGCAATCCACTGGCTGACCCGATCCGCCGAGCAAGGCAATCAGTATGCACAGTACCTTATGAACCACATGGAGGAAAACCGTCCGCCCTCTGCGATGCTGGCAGTGACCCGGCTGCTCCATCACATGAGCCGGATCTTCCGGGACAACTCCGTACCCAAGTCCCGACCCGGCGGTATCCAGATTGACCGGAAGCGGCTGAAGAAGCTTCAAGAAAAGCGCATCGCCCTGGGCCACAAGCAGGATGACCACGAACAGCAGTGGCCCGATCTGACCATGTAAGAGGCGCAGAAACTGCACCGCAAAACAAAGAATAAAACCCTTCCACGCGGAAGGTAGAAAGGAACTGAATGAGAAAATCCAAATACAATTCGTTTGATGAACTCCCACTGATGTTGACCGTGGAGGATGTGTCCCATGTGCTGGGCATCGGTCTGGCCCACGCCTACGAGGTGGCCCACCGCAGGGATTTCCCCACCATCACACTGGGAAGCCGCATCATCGTTCCCCGTGACAAATTCATGGAATGGATCGACGAACAGGCTGCGAAAAAATCTGAAATATTTTAGTAGCTATTCCAAAAACTCTGTGGTATGTGTTTGTATTAAAAAGGAGGGATCATAAATGGCAAAGAAACGAGCCAACGGCGAGGGCAGCATCCGCAAAAAGCCCAGCGGCCGCTGGGAGGGCAGATATACCCAGGGCATCGACCCGGTCACCGGCCGGGCCATCCAGAAAAGTGTGTCTGCCAAGACCCAGGCAGAGTGCAAGGAAAAGCTGGCGAAAGCCATTCGGGAGAATCGCGGCGTGCCGCTCAATCACACGGGCGACTACACCGCAGCGGAGTGGTGCCGCCTGTGGTTTGAAACTTACAGCAAGCCCAACATCCGCTACAACACCGCTAAAGGCTATGAGGGGATCATCGAGCGCCACATCATCCCGGCCATCGGTACGATCAAGCTTAAACAGCTCTCGTCCATCCACATCCAGAGAATGTATAACGACCTGAAAGAAAACGGCAGGATGCAGCGTGGGTCGAAGCAGAACGACAAGCCCCTGTCCAACACCTTCGTGCGGCGTGTCCATGCGGTGCTGCAGGCGGCGCTGAAGCAGGCGGTGAAGGAGCGGCTCATCCCATATAATCCCTGCGAGAACTGCCGCATCCCGCCCAAGGACAAGAAAGAGATGACCATCCTGCCGCCGGAGAAGATCGGCAGATACCTTCAGGAAGCGGAGAAGTACGGTGTCCTGCCCATGTTCTATCTGGAATTGTCCAGTGGCCTGCGCCGGGGCGAACTGCTGGCGCTCCAGTGGTCAGATTTGAATGTGAAAGAGCGCATCCTGACGGTGAATAAGCAGGTCACCCGCATGGAGGGCGAGTTGGATGTGACGGAGCCGAAAACAAAAAACTCCGTCCGCAAGGTGGCGCTGTCTCAGCAGGCAGTGGACCTGCTGGTGCAGGAGCATGAACAGCACCCGGACAACCCCATCCTGTTCCCGTCGCCCCGGACGGGCGATTACTGGAGTCCGGACGCCGTGTCGAGGATCAACCGGAAGCTGCTGAAAAACGCGGGCATCGAGGAGCATGTGCGCTTCCATGACCTCAGACACACATTCGCAACGATGGCGATCTCCAGCGGCGTGGACGTGAAGACACTGTCCAGTATGCTGGGCCACTTCAGCGCAGGGTTTACACTGGACACCTATACGCACATCACCAACGATATGCAGCGCGGCGCAGCGGAGAAAATCGGCGGCTTCATGGAATCCGCCACGGCAACGCCTACTCCGGAGCCTCCCAATCCGCCGGAGGAGAGCCGGTGCAAGGTGATACCGTTCGAGAGAGTGGGGTAAAAGAAACGATGCCCAAGGGACAAAACACTGTCCCTTGGGCTTGGGTTTTATGGAAGAATATCACCCATCAAACATGTTTCTTGGTTACATAGCATCTTCAGATCGCAAGTCCACAATTTTCCACGAAGAAAAAGCGGTTTCATGGCCAACATACGTTTTCTCACTTATTGCAAGGCAGAGCAAGTACTTGGGGCGGCTGAAGCCTACATATATGCATCTGCGACTTTTTTCCTGCAACTCATTTTTGCACTGTGTGATTTTGCGTTCCAATAACGGAAGTATTCGCCTGATATCAGAACTCTTCTTGGTTTCTGTTTCTAAATAAAGAGTTGCATCGTGTGTTTCTCCTTTTACTCCATAGACGGTATCAAACACTATTGAGATACTGCTTTCATCATACAAAATGTGGCTATCTTCACTTGCCACCTGAGGTTCCCGAACTGGTTGCATGAACGAATCCGGAATAATTTCAAGCCACCCATCTCCTAACAGTGAGGCAAATATTTCTTTGACTTTTTTCTCTACGGCAGAATACGAGAAATCATGAATCTGGGATAGACTGAGTATTGAAGACTGATAGATTTGAGGAAAACTATTTGAAATATATCGCTTAATGGATATGCTTCCGTACTCTTTTTCCGCCTCATCTTTTATCCCGACATAATGTAAGACTTTGCTCAATAGTTTTCTTATCCATCGTTCAGATAAGGATAAAGATCCATTAGCAAGAGCAGAAGAAATCTCGGAAATATAGTCTGGAAAATGAACTATGGATTGTTGATTGACCTTTTTCTGAAAAGTAGGCCAGTAATCGCTGATCTTCAATCCGCTTACATTTTCAAACATTCCGACAGCTTTGTATATTCCTTCAGGTTTAGCTAACCCGTTACTCTGTATTTCCTGAATAAATGTGGGAATAACCCTTAATCTCGAACTGCTATCATATACAAATAATGTGGGCTTGATGCGTTGAACTCCCCTGGACGAAATAATCGTTTCTTGGTTGGTGCGCAAGACAGATAACACATCGGCAATTTCTTGACTGTATCGATTGCTATGCGCAATGGACATGTAGCTATCTTCAACTTGCCAAACAGGCGTATTATCATTTGTGCTGTTATATATAGCTTGGTCTACATCTCCAATCTTTTGAAATATTGTTTCCGTACCAGAAAATAGCGCATCTAATACATTGCGCTGAAGTGTGGAGCAATCTTGGTACTCATCTACGAATACATATTGAAAACGTCTGGATAAAAGTGTTCGCAATGATGATCCATACTTTTTTAACGCCAGAAGTGTATACCTGTATGTATCGTTATAGCGAATTAGCCCTTCCTCTGATAACAATCGTTGGATTGCTCGTGCGTAACTGATCGCAGAGTTTGTGCTTTTTCCAGCCAATACACGGTTAACGCCAGAAAGGTGAATTCCACCTTCGTCATCAGTATATATATTCGCCATAAATTTGACCACAGAATCGTATCGTTTTACTCCAAAGGCATTGTATTGTTGATCGATAAACCACTTTAATTTACTGTCGGTTTTACAAATCAAGCTATACAGATGGTTTGCATAATCCTCGTCGCTAACGACTTGAATCGACGTGTTTGCAAATTGTCGGAGAAAAGGGAACGTAATATACTGATCGACAAATGTTTGAATTGTTCCTACGAAGTTGGGGTATGACAAGAGCCTTTCTGCTGATTTTCCTAACTTCGCTTTCAATTCACTTACTGCTACATTTGTGTGTGATAGCACACAAACGCCGCGGCCATCTTTTAGAGGTGATTTATCGGCTATTAGTTTGAGTTTTGCAATGAGAACTGTGGTTTTTCCACTTCCTGGACATGCGAGAATGTCATTACTATCCCAACTGTTTATCACATTGCGAGCATCATTCGCAAAGCAACAACCATTTGGTAATAATAGTTTCTCGATAGGTGTGAAATCTGTAATTAATTCCATAATGGTACATTTCACCCCTCAATTCCAGCAGCATGCTTTATTGCTAATATAAGATAGGAAAGATACGGGTCTTTTTCTATTTCTTCTGCCAATGTCACTCGTTTGGCTTCGTCAATATGAGTCTGGAAAAGATCTAAATCAAACATACGCTCCTTGGGTAAGGGAGTACCACCTTCTCCTGCGGAAGCTATCTCAGTAATTGCCCATCTCAAGTTGCTTGCCAGACATTGTGCAACAATTGCTTTCGATGTGGCTTTCGTCTTGAGTGCTGGATCTCCTTTGTTAAGCATCGTGTCATGATATATCTGATACGCTGTGACACAGGGTTCTTGGGTTGACCATTTTGCTTTTTCTTCTGCAAGGTTTTTTTCAATTTCTTCAATTTTTGTAGCCGTCAGAGCATATTGGTCGCTGTTTTCAATTTTCTTTGCCTGAAGAATAGACTCATACAGCATATCTCGCAAACAACTAAATGCTACAGAATATTCAAAAGTCCATTTTGGTGCAACAAATGCGTTGATACGGCCTACAGTGTACTTGTGTTGAATAGAAACTATAGCAGCAGTTGTTTCGGTTTCTCGCTGATCTATCTCCCCATCATTTTTATCTGGCTCAATATCACAGTCAGTTATGATTGAAATGGGAATATCTATTGCACTGCCATCTTTTCTTAGGAAAATCCTCGAATATCTAAAGAACCCTGTTCCACCAACATTAACAATAGAGATTCCGTGCTTCTCTAAATTAATTCCAATAACATCTGCCAACGTTGGAATAAGGAGCGATTCAGCATCTCCCTCAACCATAATAATTCCTTTAGCAAAAAACAGATTTGATTTTGTCGAATCCAGGAATCGCTGCAAGAATAAATAGTCTCCTTTTTCAAGCCCTGTGTACTCTGCGCTTAAGTTAAAGGATCTGTCGTTTTTAAGCAAAATAAGATTTTTGATGTTGATTTTAGATGCGAGAATGGAGCTGTGCGTAGAAACAATCACCTGTACACCAGAATTGTTGTATTCTCTCTGCAGGTAGCTGATCAACCGGAGCTGTGCTTGCGGATGAAGATGCGCTTCCAACTCCTCAATAACCGCAAGCTTCAAACTACCGTTGGTATCACTGTTCAATAGCAAGAGCTCGGCGGCAATAAACAGAAGATTATGTACCCCCAAACCGGGTTGAACTTCAGGCGCAACCAAAGATAAACTCTCTAAAATTGACTTCAAACGCATTTCGGAGGTTTTGATTGATGCATCCTTGGAAGCGTGTTCATCTAAAAACTCAGTAAGTGTGCTTCTGATTTTTCCAAGAATTTCGAGGCCTTCTTCTTCGAGAAAATATTTCTCTATACCTTCATTCGCCTGCATAATAAGAGTAACCAGCGCATTATCTTCTTTGTTGGAAAACAAAGGATGGCTAAAGAGTATTTGAGAAATTCGTGAATTTCGTCCACTATGCATTTCCTTCTGCGCATCCCGAAGCGGTCTCAAATAAACGCATTTTAAGAGTTCTCTCGCTTTACCATCGAGTGATATACCGTCTTCGACATCTCCAGCTTTAAGTTCAGTATAAATACGACCATTTTCACGCCATGCCCGGTAATGAAGGAATAGTTTATAAAATACCGCGCCAGAGGTTTTATCTTTTTCGAACGAGAGCCATTCAACAAAATTTTTAGCTTCGTTGATTTCAAATCCTTCAAAAATGCAATCGATACTGAATTCGGTCGCAATTTCCCCGGTAGCGCTAATATAAAAATCCTCATCCATAACACGCGTAAACTCGCCACTTTGCGTTTGGAGGACAAGTTTGATTGCATCAATTATTGCACTTTTCCCGGAATCATTCTCTCCAATCAATGCGTTTAGCCCCTTGTGAAAATTCACTGTGATTCCGTGTTTGTTCGCCCCATCATAGGCATACTTTCTGAAGTTTTTAAGTGTAATTGTAGATAAGTACATATCATATTCCTCCAACTACCAACAATAATCCAATAATCGCATATAAACGGGACTTTTGGTAAGGTTAACGCTGTCGATATAAGATAAATGAGCACCATTCTCAATCATAAATACAATCTTATCATCGTAGATGAATGCAACATATGTATCAAAATCAGCTCCTACCTCGTGTGTCCGGTATTGCATAGCACATCGAAAATCACTGTTTAATACATTTTGAATCTGTGTAATCCCGATGAGGAATTCGTGCTTGGTTTTAAATTCAAATTTGTAGGGAAAGAAAAGCAAAAGATGCTTTCGTGTTTCAAGGGTTTCCAGTAATTCAATGAGATCGTTTTCGACACCCTGCTTCTTTATTGCGGTTATGCGCAACTCCCGTAAACCTTCAAAATCATATCCTCTTAGAGCAGCGTGGATACGTGTTGCTTTAATCGAACCATTTTTAACTTTAGGTTCACTTGTGACAATTATGCCTTTCACAATTTCGGTTTTACTGGGGTATAAAATGCTTCTTGCCTGTAATGCAGTTTTACTGGCAATTAGCTTGAAATCAAACTGATAACTTGTCGAAATACAATCACATTGGCCGTTCTCTTCACTTTCGGGAGATTGATAAATATCTCCGTCTGATTTTACTCGGAAAAAGTCAGAAGCATTTACAAACTCCAATAAATACTTCTCATAGTTGCAATCTGGGTCTCCATGTATATAGTTTTTTATTATCATTTCAGGCGGTAATAGATGCGCAATCAAGGATTTGTCATACATATCAATGGCCCCATTAACTACAAACGAAAAGCCGCATGGGAACACACCCACACGGCTGCCTTGGTGGCACAAAGGCCTACCGTAGAATTATTATAGGGGATAATGCTGGAAAATTCAAGTTTCCGTCGCAACTACACCCCAAAATGCTTGAGCTACACCCGTTAGGGATGGATTAGGGATTCTGCGTTTTTCGGTGCTCGTCCTTGTCCCGACTTCCACCGCCATTTTGTCCCGCTGACCACAGTTGGAATGTGGTCAAGTGAAACTCAAAAACGAACTATTAACGCAGAAAAACCGCCTTTTTAGGCGGTTTTTCTGCGAAAGGTGGTCCGAGTGACAGGATTCGAACCTGCGGCATCCTGCTCCCAAAGCAGGCGCGCTACCAACTGCGCTACACCCGGTTATTTAGTTTTTTATCCGGCTGGGCGTATTCTCCCAAAGCAGGCGCGCTACCAACTGCGCTACACCCGGTTATTTCGTTATTTTATCCGGCTGGGCGTATTCTCCCAAACAGGAACAGAAAACTTTTTTCGGACGTTTCTAACGGTTTTTCATCATTTCCGCTCGTATTCCGTTACTCTCGTACCCTCTTTTGAACCCGCATTTCCGCCTGTTCCGCGCGCGTCTGTAGTAATCCATGTGGTCAAAAAACGCTTCCCGACAAAAAAGACGGGAAGCGTTTCTGCATTTATTATCTGCCCTATCCGAAGAAATACTGTTTCATATTTGAGACACTGCCATCCTTATCGCAGAACCACTCGTAATCAGAGCGGCATCCACGGCAGTGAGCGATCACATCGAACCCACCAGGTGAATGCCAGCTGTCGGCAATACTCATGACTTCCAATGGTTTTCCGCAGGTCGGGCAAGGTCTGATTTTACTTGCCTGACGAGCGCCACGATCGCTCCTCTCTGTTTCAAGTGCGTCTAAAAGGTTTTGCCAAAGATCTGAATTCGCCTCGTGCTCTGCGTAGTCTTCAAGGTATCGCTGAATGTCATCGGCAGCCAGCGTGAGAAACCTATCGTCCAGAAGCTGAAGATGACGCTTGATATAATCAGCGATCACCGATGGCATATGGGTTTTCCTGCCCATCGCATATCGCATTGCCGACAGCAGGATCAGACGAAAGTCAGAATCAGAAATTGGGGCAAGCATATCCTGCGGAAAAAGAAAAAACTCCTTGCCATTATTCATGAATACACGCAGCGGCCGCTGCTCCTCTGTCACCAGATTCAAAAGACTGTTTGACTGATCTTTCAAGTCGTCAACGCTGATTGACGCATAGTCCTGAAAGGGGCTGTTTTCGTCGTTCATTCTCTAATCTCCCGTTCCATTCGTCCTCGTTGCAAGGTGTTGGCATTGTAGCTCTGATTGTCCGAAAATTCAAGTATTTTGTTCGTAGAGGCTAAGAGACCCAATGATATTCCGCTGAGAACCGCAGATCAAATTCTGCATCGCAATAAGCAAAGAATACTCACTTCCCACAGTATACAGCAATCGCCTTGGATACGAATGCCGCTGTGCCTTCTCCGCCGGCCTTATCGATGTTCTCGCGGAAACGCTCGTCGGCGACATACATCTCGCCCAGTCCAGCCAGAATTTCCGGTGTGCAGGTGTAGAAATGGTCGGTGATGAACTGCTGCAGCTTGCAGATTGCGGTCTGCACCTCCGGGGCGGCAGGCGCAAGATTTTTCAGCTTGCCCAACTCGGCGAACTGCGCCATCAGCTCGGCAGAATCACCGGCAGAGCCGTTTTCCTCGCGCTGCTGGTATTCCTGATACGCGGCCGTGCCGCCCCACTTTTCCTTGACCTCGGCGGCAAAGCGCGCCTGTTCGGTTTTGTCAAATGCGTCAAATTTCATAGGTGTCACTCCTGTTTTCAAAGTCTCACGGGCGAGGGCGATGAGTTTTCCAAGCTGCTTTCGCCGCAGCTCCAGCAGTTTGATCTGGTCTTCCAGCGCGGCAGACTGGTCAAAGTTCGGATCGTCTAAGATCCGCTTGATATCCTTCAGAGGAAATTCCAACTCCCGAAACAGCAGAATGAATTGCAGCCGCGCCAACGCTGTATCGTCATACAGCCGGTAACCCGCTTCGGTGAGCGCAGTGGGCGGCAACAAACCAATGGCGTCGTAATGGTGCAGCGTCCGGACACTGACACCGGCAAGCCTGCTGACTTCGTGAATGGTCATCATGGTAATCCCTCCTCCGTGTGAGTTTAGCATACACTATGACGTAACGGGAGAGTCAAGAGGGAAAACGAATTTTATGAGTTTTCATTGCAGCTAAAATTGCACACACGCTTTGTTTCCTTGCTTTCCGCACCAAAATATGCTATCATACAAAATAACGATAAATAACGCCGTCAAGTGTTGAAATTAGCCTTGGCAGTATAGCTGTGATGAATTGAATGCTCTGCCAAGCGGCAGGGCATTTTTGCATATCGGTTCACAGAGAACCGTGTTAGAGAGGAAATGGGTATGGCAAGAATTATCAGGAATGCAATCAGATGCAGAAAGTGCGGAGATATTATTGAGAGCAAAACCGTCCACGATTTCAAATTTTGCAGCTGCGGGGCATGCGCCGTGGATGGTGGTCACGACTATCTCCGCAGGTGCGGCAATCTTGAAGATTGGGAGGAACTGTCCAAAGCTGAAAAAGTGGAGGACGATAACAGATTGGCTTGATTCTGGATTTAGGGGCTGGCGCTGCCCGCTTTTAATTAGAGTTTGCTGGAGCGTAATATAAAATGGAGAGGAGCGGCTTTTCGTGTATTATTCTGAACTTGTGAAAAAGGCGTGCGTGATCATGTATGATGCCCACAAAGAGGATAAGGATAAAGGCGGATATCCGTATGTGTTCCATCCGTTTTACCTGGCGACTCAGATGGATGACGAAGACTCCACCTGCGCAGCGCTGCTGCATGATGTAGTTGAAGATCATGGTTCCAGATATTCGTTTGCATATCTAGAACAAGCTGGGTTCCCGGAAGCTGTCATACATGCGCTTCATCTGTTGACGCATACGACCGGTGTGCCCTATATGGACTATGTCAAGGAACTGGCAAAAGACCCGATTGCCAGAAAAGTCAAGTTGGCAGACCTCAAGCACAATCTGGATGCCAGAAGACTGAACGCAGCGCGACCGAGAAAATATGACCTGTATTTGCAGGCAATTCGTTATCTGGAAGAAATAGAACAGAAACCCGACGTGAAATAAGACAGGAACGTAAAAACATGACCTTTATCTGTTACCCCAAATGCACCACTTGCCAGAAAGCAAAAAAGTGGCTGGATGAAAACCAAATTGCCTATAATTTTCGTGACATAAAGCTGGAGAATCCGACTTATGACGAACTGTCCGCATGGTATCAGCGCAGCGGGTTACCGCTGAAAAAGTTTTTCAACACCAGCGGTTTACTCTATAAATCAATGAAATTAAGAGACAAACTGCCAAAAATGAGCGAAGATGAAATGTTGAGTCTCCTTGCCACAGACGGCATGCTGGTCAAGCGCCCGCTTCTAGTGGGCGCTGACTTTGTCCTTGTTGGTTTCAAGGAAACAGAGTGGGCGGAGCACCTGAAAAACAAATAAAAGAAGCGTTGAAACAGAGGACATCTGACCGTCCCCGTCAATTTTTTATCAAAGTTTGTGGCGCAATAGACAAAGAATATTCAAGCCTGTATCTGCTGCGTCCAAAGCATCTGGATCGCCAAATCCTGAGTTTCAAATTTTCGTATCATCTGATTCCTTCCTGTTCGCTGTTTTCCTGCGAATTTTGGGCTTTGTCAACTCATAGCTCACGTCCAACAGCAGCTCGATCGTTTCTGCCGGCACGCTGCCGTCCAGCGCGGCCGTGATCCAGCTTGCTTTGTTCATATGGTACGCCGGAAAAATGCCGGTCTCGCCGCGCAGCGATGCAATCAGAATCGGATCGCACTTGAAATTGACGATATCGAGCTTCTCCGTTCCTGCAAGCCCCAGCTTGTCCCGCGGCACTTCCATGACCAACGCAAACCATTTCCGGTTGCCCGCATGACGGAACACAGCCGCCCGCGGCGTGTCTGCCCACGGATAATCCGGTTGTGTAGCGTAGTAGTTCAGAATATAGACTTCTAATTCCTCACGATTCATTGCAGACCTCACAGCGCCTCAAAGTGATACCTCGGCTGTCCGACGCTCTTTTTGCCGTATTCGATCGCGCTGACCGGGCAGTAGCAGATGCAAGCCATGCAGTGGGTGCAGTTCTTGCCCCAAACCGGCTTGCCGTCTTTCAGCGTGACGTTATTCATTGGACAGAGCTTCGCGCATTGACCGCAGCCAATGCAGGCGCCTGACGCGGTAAAGGCGTTCGCTTTGACGAAGAATTTGTAGAAAATCGGATTGACTGGTCCGCTCATGAAGCGGCCGTAGAAATTATTCCGCGTCGGCGTGAACGACTGATTGCTCTGAATCGCCGCAATTGCTCGGTCGATGCTGGGCTCGGCTTTGGCAACGATTTGCCGTGCTTCGTCTGCCTGCGGCGCGGAGAACATCGCAATGTAATTCTCCGGCATAACGATCTGCGCCGTGCCCATGCAGGAAATCGCCTTTTCCGCGCAGAGTTCGCGATTGTACTTGTCGGCGTTGTCGATCTCGCTGCCACAGGTCATAACAAACCACGCCTGCTTTGCGCCGCGCAGTTCCGTTTTCCGAAGCCAGTCGCGCACGACGCGCGGAATGCGCCAAGCGTAAGTTGGCGTGACAATAATAACTCGCTCGCCGGTTTCGATGGGCGAGGTGTCGCCGGATTTGATGCGGTCATTCAAATTCAAAATCTCATCGCCCAGCGCGTCTGCGATTCGCTTGGCGACATATTTGCTGTTTCCAGTGCCGGAAAAATACAAAATCATATCAAAATCCCCTCACAATGGTCAATTTCATGCTGAATGATTTGCGCCGCCCAGCCGGTGAACGTTTTAATGCGCGTCTGGAACTGCTCATTCTGCCACTGCACCTTGATGGTCTGATAACGCTTTGTTTTCCGCGTGCCGGTCAGGGACAGGCAGCCCTCCTCCGCGTCATAGGGCGCGGATTTTTTGACGATCACGGGATTGAACATGACCATGTATTCGCCGCCGTTGTCGAAAGCGATAATGCGCTTGTTGACGCCAATCATATTCGCCGCCATGCCCACACAGCCGTCCTTGTGCGCGGTGAGCGTATCCAATAAGTCCTGCGCGATTGTCAAATCGTCTGCCGTGGCAGGTTCCGCTTTCTGGGATAGGAAAAATTCATCTTTGCAGATATCACGGATCATGGGAAAACCTCCGTTGCGTTTTTCTTATTGTAATTGTAGCAGAGAAATGGGTAAGGCTCAACTGCATTTATGGTGGATTCGACGAAGACACTTAATTAATGTTTGCGCATTCGGTACGAATAGCATAGAATTTTCGCGCGCAAAACAGCACGATTCATGCACCTTATGAGATGCAGAATTTGCGCGGCAATAAACAAAGATAAGGGCGAATTCGATAAATGGTCTTCGAAATAAAAATCGTTCGTATTTATCATTTCCTTGCATTTTCCATCCTGTTTTGATACAATAAAATACAACGCTGCGAAGCGCTGTTGTTAGACTTGGCAGCTTTGCACAAAGGTGTTCTGCCAAGCAGCAGAGCACCTTTTTTCATCTGGAGGAATCGAACTATGGCTGTGAGCTACAAGAAGCTTTGGAAACTGCTGATTGACAAGGATATGAAAAAGAAAGATCTGTGTGCGAAAGCGGGCATTAGCCCGGCGTCCGTCACGAAAATGGGTCGAAACGGTCATGTTACGACGGAGATACTTTTGAAAATTTGCACGGCGCTGGACTGCGGCGTGGAAGATATTATGGAAATTGTGCCGGATTCGAGTGAAAACGCATGATAAAGTCCGCATTATGGGACAGCCAATATGATATGATAACAATGAGCTTGGGAGACCGGCTCGAATGGAGAAGCGAATGGGACGATCTCTGATTTATAACGGAACGATCACAGCGGAACAGTTCCTCTTCTATGAAATCCGCATTGCATCGAAATATTACCTCGACGGGACATCCGTGGAGGACGCTATCGAAGAAATCAAAAAGAACAATTTGTTTCAATACCCGACCGAGCGGCTTGTTGCCCGCATGGTGCGAAGCTGCTACAAGCGGCTGGACGCATTAGACGATGAACAGCTCCGGCAGGAATTATCATCGGCTCCGCCTGAGATTGCAAAGCAGATCAACCTCTATGCCATGATGCGCTACAACCGCATTGTCTGGGACTTCATGGTCGGCGTGATCGGAGAAAAGTTCCGGAGTCAGGACTTCGAGTTTTCGCGGAAAGACCTGAATGTATTCTTTTCCCACTTGCAGGAACAGAACGATGACATTGCCGGATGGAGCGAGACAACGGTCAATAAGATCAAGCAAGTGCTGACGAAGATTTTAGTTGAGGTTGAGATCCTTGACATCTTCAAATCCACGCGGCTCAATCCGCTGTTCCTCTGCGAAGAGCTGGAAGAAGGCATCCGCAGAAATAACGATCTCGAAGCACTTGCAGCTTTTAACTGCTTTAGATAGGAGGCTCTGGCATGAGCGACATCAAGCAAGAGTTGGATAGAATCCGGGACAGAATATCCGACCCCAGTTTTCTTGCCAATAAAGGATTAAGCAACGAAGTCGGCATTCATGTGTTCTGCTATGATCCGGCAGATGAGTTGATCGTCAGAGACTTCGTTTCCCGGCTGAAAGCGGAAAATGGAACGCCATACCACATCAAAGAATGCGATCTCTATGAGATTTTTCTCAAGCTCCTGGAGGACAAGCGCGTTCTGAAATCCGTGGACGGACTGGAAGAAAAACGCGGGAAGGAATACCTTCTCAAGCAGCTTCAAAAGATTGCAACGCCGGAGGCACTTCTGGAATACATGAAGTACGAGCCGCATGAGTACGGTGATGTTCTCTTCCTGACCGGCGTGGGAAAAATCTTTCCATTTATGCGCTCTCATAAAATGCTGGACAGTATGCAGCATCTCTTTGCGGACATCCCCATCGTCATGTTCTATCCGGGATCGTTCAACGGACAAGACCTCGGATTGTTTGGAAAGTTTCTGGACGGACACTACTACCGGGCATTCAACCTTTTGTAATTGGAGGAAAGCGGCATGAAAATACAAAGTATGTTCCAAAAGGACATTGACCGCCCTATCAACGGCGTTGTTAAGGTCATGCAGGATGACCAGCAGAGCTTAAAGGATGAACTGAGTGAATACATCATCACGAAGGAACTGCGGCGTCACTTTGCCACATTCTTTGATAACTACGTCAAGGCGATTGATACCCCGACCGATAAGATCGGCGTCTGGATTTCCGGCTTCTTTGGCAGTGGTAAATCTCACTTCCTGAAAATGCTCTCCTACCTTCTCTCAAACAAAGAGGTGGACGGCAAACACGCCTTTGATTACTTTGCGGACAAGTTTGACGATCCGATGATGTATGCGACGGTGCAGAAATGTGTCCGCATTCCCACGGAGTCCATCCTGTTCAACATCGACATCGAAGGACCAATCAACAAGGACAAGACCGCCGTGCTGCGCGTCTTAGCTGCAATATTTATACCAGTGCATATTGCCAGAAAGCAGAACAAGATAGCACTGTTTGAAGCAAACCTTAAATGCTATGGGAGCCTCATCTCCATCAAGTGTTTTTGCGAGTTTATATCAGGCTTTACAACATTTGCGGATAACCCTGACCCCAAGGCAGAAGTACATAGCCCTATCGAGGTTTGTAAAAACAAATATCTTGAAATTCACGATCTTCTTTCAAACGAAAAGGCAATGTCACAAATTCGTACCTCTACCTTTTGGAAAACTACATTTACAAGAGACTGCATCAACCATGACCGTGAAGCTATTTGTAGCGGAGCATTTTTAACAAAAGCAACTGCGTTTGATGCTGCGGAGAAAATTGGGAAAGCATTGCACGAATTTGTCGTTGCCCTGTTTGACTCAGGAAAACCGGAAGTTATCGCAGAAAAACGTGATGAATTTACCAAAAACAGTGCTGAAATTAACAACCTTATAGATGCTCTGAGGAAAGAACTTGAAATATAACAGTTAGAGTTTATCAGCCGGAGCGCGCGCAATACGAAGGAGAAACGCTATGCCATATTTAGAAACTGTCCAAGAGATTCTGGATGATGGCACATCGCTTAGCACAAACTTGGTACTATCTTGGAACGAACTTAGAACCAACTTGCGTGTAACTTGCGGGAAACTTGCGACTAACTTGCGACCTGACACGCAAGATCAGTATTCAAGTTGTAGGAGGAAATATTGATATGGGAAAACTGATTTCCGAGAAATATGCTGCTCCGCAGCACAAAAGCAATCTCCGCAACATCCGCGGAACCTTTGCCGCCGAGGGCATGACGATCAGCAAATCCACCCGCAGCAATCTTGACCGCATTGCCAGCGGCCAGACCAGCTACCAGCAGGTCTTGACCGAGCTACGGGCGAAGTACGAAAAGAGAGGATAACGCCATGTTCTCCAAATATGACGTCTACACCACAGTACAGTCTATGTACTGTTATCCGGACAGCGATGTTCTGAAAAATAAGCTGAATATCCGCGACAAGGCAGAGCTGAAACAGGCGGAGGAAGAGTTCACCGCCGTTAAGCAGCTTGTTTTGCTGCAAGAGCCGATGAAGGGACGCTTTACGAAAACGCATCTCCTGCGGATTCACCGTTTTCTCTTTGAAGACGTTTATCCCTTCGCCGGTCATATCCGCAGAGAACAAATCAGCAAGGGTGATACAATGTTCTATCCGCCGGAGATGATCGACCGGCAGTTAGGACGCGTCTTTGATGAGATCCACGCAAAGAAGCTGCTGTCAGAACAAGATTCGGAAAAGCAGATTCAGAACCTCTCTCATGTGATGACGGAGTTGAACATCATTCACCCGTTCCGTGAGGGCAACGGACGCAGCATCCGTGAGCTGATCCGCTGCATGGGATTGGAATACGGTCTGCGCCTGAACTGGGGCAACACCGACCATGATACACTGATCGACGCCGCGATTGCCTCAGTGGATGATGATATGGCGTTCTGCGATGTCCTGACGCAATGTTTGGAAACGGAGGAATAAGCAATGGGAAGACTGATTTCCGAGAAATATGCTGCTTGGCAAGCCGAGTGCGAAGAACGCTTCCAGCAGCTCAAAAAGAACGAAGAAGAACTCAACCGCATTTTCATTGACATTTACGGTTTGCAGGACGAATTGACGCCGGATGTGGCGGAGAAGGATATTACTGTACATCGCGTGTTTGACAGTAAGGACGATGTGCCGGAGTCTATGAAGGGCAGCAACTACGTCCGCACCATGCGCGACGAGATCGTCTCCCTCATTTCCTATGCCGTGGGCTGTATGTTTGGACGCTACTCTCTGGACGTGGATGGGCTTGCCTACGCGGGCGGCGAATGGGACGCCAGCAAGTACAAGACCATCATCCCGGACAGCGATAACATCATTCCCATCTGCGATGACGAGTATTTTGACGATGACATTACCGGACGCTTCGTGGAGTTTGTTCGCAAGGTCTACAGCGATGATACGCTGGAAGAAAACCTCAAGTTTGTTGCCGACGCACTCGGCGGCAAGGGTACGCCCCGCGAGGTGATCCGCAGCTACTTCCTGAATGACTTCTATGCTGACCATCTGAAAACCTATCAGAAGCGCCCGATCTACTGGCTGTTTGACAGCGGAAAGAAGAACGGGTTCAAGGCGCTGTGCTATATGCACCGTTACCAGCGCGATCTTCTCGCCCGTCTGCGCACCGACTATGTACATGAGCAGCAGGAGCGTTATCGCACCCAGCTTGCCCAGCTCGGTGACGCCATCGACCACGCCAGCGCATCCGAGCGCGTGAAGCTGACCAAACAGCAGAAGAAGTTCCAAGATCAAGCGATCGAGTTTCAAAAGTACGAGGAAAAGGTTCACCATCTTGCCGATCAGAACATCGAGATCGACCTTGATGACGGTGTGAAGCATTTGCCGCGAGATTTTGTTGGTCGAATATCCGGAGGAAGTCCCGCACGAAACTGCCGAGGACTTCGACGAATTGTCATGGGAACGTGTTCTGGATGATGTGTTTGCAGACGACCCGGAAAAAGGGATGGAGATGTGGCGTCGGCTTCTGGACATTGCAGAGCTGTCTCTGAAAACCAACGCCAAAACAGCCGAGAAACTGCTTTTGGACTGGGATTGGTTGGAGTCTCCAACCGACGATCAGGCGCTTCCGCTTTTGGTTGCGTTGGATGACGAGCGGTTTGTATCACAGCTTTTTGAAAGCGCGTACCTCAACAGATTGCAGTTCAATGTTCTGGAGATCTGTCGGGATTGTGGGGAGGAAACGCTGGCGCGGCATTGTATGGACCTTGCACTGAAAAATCCCTGTCTGGATGAGCAGTGGAGGAAACGGTATACACAGGCCCTTGCGGCTGCACCTTCTTCAAAACGCACAAAGCCACCTGCCCGTGCACTTGCAAGACCGCCTGTCAGTACACCGGCAAAGCCGACTGGCGAAAGCTATTATCAGTTCTGCAATGTGCAGTTCAAGGAGGATGGCGCGACATATGCCTATCTGACCGGGGGAATTTCGCTGAAAGCAGGCGATTTTGTAGTCGTTCCGATCGGCGATCATCAAGCAGAAAAGCTTGCTCGGGTGACAGCGGTGTTCGTTTGCAGCACACAGAATGCGCCATATTCGCCGGAGAAGGCGAAATTTGTGCTCCGTAAGTCTGAACGGACAGCCTTTCCGGAACGCACAAAGCCGCAGCATCCTGCTCCGAAGCAAGCAGACGTGTCAGCACCGACTGAATCGAAGCGCACAGTTCCGCCTCTGCAGTCCGCACCGATTGATAATCCGCAGAAGTCTGCGCCGACTGTACAATCGGCAATCACACCGCCGATCGTCAGCCAGACGCCGACGGAGCTAGAAATAACCGAAAAGAAATCTACGCCGCCAAAGAAGCCGTTTCCGTTTGGGAAGCTCATTGCGGCAGTTCTGGCAGTAGCCGTGATTGCTGGTATCTCTATTTCCGTCTCAAGCCGCAATAAGCAGAGAGCGGCAGCTTATGACGCAGCCCTTCAAGAGTTGTCAAACGGCAATTACACTTCTGCCGAGCAGGATTTCTCTGCGCTTTCCGGGTATCGAGATGCTGCGTCACTGTCTGTCTACTGCAAGTACGCTGGTATGTACAAAGACAGGACGGACTATGCGGGCGGACAGGATGAGCTTTCAAACATCACGCTGCAATACGACACGAGCTGGCAGCAGGATGTTGACGCACTGGAGACCCGCGTCAAGGGCTATAAAGCGGAGAAAGACGCTGTCGAGGAAGCCGAGCGTCAACGCATCGCTGCGGAGAATGCCGCAAAGCGGGAGCAAAGTCTGAAAGATCAGTATTCCGGGAAGCTGCCCGTGGATGGTATGCCCGTGAGCTGCTTGAAGTACACGTCAATCGGATCGCCTACTAAAACCGAAAAATGTCAGTTCTATGACAGCATGGATGTCCATAGGCGATACAAAATCCTGCATTGGTACAACAGTGAAGGACAGACCGTAGCATATTGTCATTCTCATCAGCCAAAGGGAGAGTATACAGAAGTCATTTATGCCTTTACTTACTATGAGACCCCTATCGGTCGTCCCAACTCTGCCCCGGCTTGGACACCACCGAGTACATCGGGCGGCAGCAATTCCGGAAGCGTCCGGGATGACTATGATAATCCCGAAGACCTCTGGGAAGATAATCAGGATTGGTATGAGGATGAGGATGAAGCGTGGGATGAGTGGGAGAATGGCTAGGAGGCTATTTTATGGATCTACAACGAGCAAAAGAACTGTTATCCGGCTTGGCAGACGGCGTTGATCCGCTGACGGGCGAGGTTTTGCCGGAAGATCATGTGTGCAACAAAGCAGAAATCATTCGGGCTTTTCACTGTGTTCTGAAATCGCTTCCGGGAAAGGCGTCGAAGCCGCAGCCCGAAAATGCGGGCAAACCCTGGAACGATGCAGACGACGCGGTCCTCTGCCAGATGTTCGATGCCGGAGGCAGCAGGAAGGAAATGTGCGCCTACTTCAAACGCTCGGAGGGCAGCTTGGCCGCACGTCTGGTGCGGTTGGGAAAAATCTCTGACCGTGCAGAATTCAGGAATAAATAAAAAGTTGTATTGAAAATGAGGAGAGAAAGATGAAAGCCGGAGAGGTCTGTATCAACGACATATTTAATGGGGCCAGACTGATTGAGGTGCCGTTTTACCAGCGCGCTTATGTCTGGAAGGAAGAACAGTGGGAAAGATTTCTTACGGACATGGAATATGTGTCGGATACGCAAAGGCATTATTTTCTTGGGTCTATCATTTTGAAAAATGGCGAGACGCCAAATATGACAGACGCATTTTCCAGTCGAAAGATCATCATTGATGGTCAGCAGCGGCTTACAACGCTGATCCTGTTCTTTAAGGTTCTCTGCCTGAAAGTGGGCTGCAACGGATATTTTGATCATGACTTCCGTTTCTCAAATGGAGACATTGCCATGCAGCACGGCAGAAACGACAGCGCCGCGTTCAAACTGGTAACGAGCCAGAATACGGCCGGAGAAATCAAAAACACAACACCGCCGTCGTCCATTATTGCGGCTTACAATTTCTTTATGCAGAAGGCTGATCCTGCAAGGATCAATCTTAACGTTATCAAGCAGAATGTTCAGTTTGTCTCTGTTGACTTGGTAGATAGCGAGGATGAACAGCAGGTTTTTGATACGATCAACTCGTTGGGTGTGCGCCTTACGACGGCAGAGCTTCTGAAGAACTATTTCTACAGCCGTGACAATGTCCGGGAATACGAAGAAAACTGGGTTTCTGTTTTTGAAAAAGACGCAGAGTGCAAGCAGTATTGGGATCAGGAAATTGAAACTGGTCGTATCAAGCGTTCACTCATTGATATTTTCTTCGACGCATATTTCCAACTCCTGATTCAAAACAAAGACTATGCGGTTTCTGTTTCGGACAAAATCGCATATGCCAGAGTGGATCATCTTGCAAAGTCTTATCAGGACTTTATAGACAAATACTGCGCAAAAGATAAAAATGTGGTGTTGAAGCATATGGCTGACTATGCAGCATGCTTTGCAGAAACGTTCCGCCCAGATTCCTGTGAACGCAGTATCCCTTCCGCCTATGGTATGGAACGCATGAATGTAATCATATTCGGACTCAAGAATACGACTGTGATTCCATATGTCCTTTACGTTGCCAAAGAGATTCAAAATCCGGATAGCCGCAATGAAATATTTGCGGTATTGGAAAGCTATATTATGCGCAGGATGATTGTTCGCGCAACAACAAAGAACAGCAACAATTTGTTTGCATCTCTGATTCTCAACAATGTACTTGATGCTGCAATGTTGAAAGAGAGACTATCCAGAAGCGGCGATGTGACGACTTACTTCCCGGATGATCGCGAACTGCTGCAGGGATTCAAAGAATCCAAATTGATCAATTTGCAATCAAAGGGCGTCCTTTATATGATGGAATCGGCAATTCAGCCTGCAAACGCTGCGATGGTTCTTTTGGGATTCAAAGGTTACAGCTTGGAGCATCTCATGCCGAAGAAATGGAGAAACAATTGGGAGCCATGCGAAACGGAGGAGCTTGCGAAGGAACGTGATTCCTGCTTACTTACACTTGGCAATCTTGCAATTATTCCGCAGCCGCTCAATGCGTCGATTCGGGATGCAAATTGGACGGTAAAGAAAGCCGGAAAAGGGACAGCAAATCCCGGTCTTGAGTTATGCGCCAGCGGTCTGCTTACCATCCATGATGTCTTAAAAGAGGCAGCATGGACCGAGGGAAAAATAGACGCTCGTGCTGATTGGCTGTTTGAGCAGGCAAAACGGATATGGAAGACTTGATTCTTTCGTGATGAATTTAACCACCGCAATTCCTGCTCCGCTATAGACAAAGAATACGCGGCCGGTGCGATTCACCAGCCGCGTATTTCATATTTTGGAGTCGCGGAGCCACTGCTGGAAATCCTCCAGCGAGATGATCTCGCGGTCACATTTTTTCTTTTCTTCTCTGGCTCTCTCGCTCCAAGCATAAAACTGCTCGTCGGTGATGCGCCCGGCCTTAATCCATGCGAAGCGCTTTTTATACTCCTTGCGGTACGCCTTGAAAATCGGGTCGTCGGTCTGCTTTTTCGTCCACTGCCGGAACGCGCCGATCTCGCGGCAGCGCTGCTCACCGTACTTTACCGGGCGCTCGCAGTACTCCGCGCTCACGCGGCCGGTCTGCGGAAACCAGCGGCCGCAATTCTTGCAGCGGCGCACGGTCACGCCGCGCTCGACGCAGCTTCGCAGCGAATAGTCGATCATGTCCCGCACGGCGGAGGAATACAAAACAGGCGCGCAGCGACCCGGCTCGACCGGTTCAAAACTCAGCGGGATTGGCTCAAATCGGAACAGCTCCGGATCTCTCGGCTGGTCGTGATGATAGTTTTTCGCCGCCTGTTTCTGCGGTTCACGCCCGGCGGAATCCACGTCCAGCACACATTCCAAAAACTTCTCGACCTGCTTCCTTGTCTCTGAAAACTGCTTTGCAAACTCCTTTAGATCCAAAGCAATAGCAGAACTTCCGGACGAGCCTGCGCCGCAGGCAAATGCGCCCGCCATCGTTGACTTTCAGCCTTACATGGGCAAAGTCCGCAAGCCCGGAACGGGCTGCATCAGCCAGATCAACGACCACCTGTTTGAGGGGCGCTACTCCCCGACGTGGATCGACGGCAAAAAGCACGCGCGGAATGTGTATGCGCACACGCGCGAGGAATGCGAGGAGAAGTTGAAGGTGCTGATCGCGGAGATGAAAACTGAGCTTGCAGAACTGAAACGGCAGAAGGCGGAGGGTGTCTAATCCCAAAAAGGAGAAGGAAATCCACGAGGGGCGCAAGAGGATAGATATTGTCTTCAACAACTCAGCGGAATCGGGCTTTTTCTACAACTTACCCAACAAGGATGTGTCGTTACCATGTCCGTTTGTCTTTGTAGAATGTAAAAACTATACGGGTGAAGTGGCAAATCCCGAGTTGGACCAACTTGGAGGAAGGTTTAGCAACAGAAGAGGACGAGTTGGCATCTTGGCGTGCCGCAGTTTGGATGACAAGAAAACATTTATGAAAAGATGCGCCGATACTTTAAATGATGATCGTGGCTTAATAATTCCGATATGCGACGAAGATTTAAAAATGGCGTTATCGCTATTTCCTGAGAGTGGAGTCGATGCAGTAGAGCAAATATTTCAGAAAAAATACGAGGAGATTGTATTCATGAAGTAAAATATACCATGATGCAAATAGCGTAACTGTATAAAACGATAGTATCATCATAGTTCAACTCCTGCGCCGCAAGAAACAAAGAATAGCTTTTTGAAAAAATCAAATAATTTACATAGAAAACCCGCCGAAATCATAAGATTTCAGCGGGTTTTCTGGTCCGAGTGACTGGTTTCGAACCAGCGGCCTCGTGGTCCCAAACCACGCGCTCTACCATCTGAGCTACACCCGGTTATGAAATTGAAAGTCTAAGCTGTCTGTAGTCAGCCATGTGGTCAAAGACGGTTTTTCGGGTGATTCCGGAAATTGAGGAAAACCCGCAGATGCCCGTGTGTCAAGGGGTTCCGGTGTTTTGGTTGCTGCCTGTCGGATGGATGCCGATACGCTCCCAAACCAGGCGCGATACCAACTTCGCTATACCCGGATATTCAATTTCTGCCATTATATCACGGCGGGGGAGAAAATCAAAGATTTTTCTGTCTGTGGTCATTCCTGTGGTCAAAGCTGCTTTTGTGCCGTTTTCGGCAACCGGGGAAAATCCCGCAAACGAAGGTGTTGCAAGGCTTTGTGGCATTTCGCCCTGCCCTGTCCCGGATACCGCCACGGCACTCCCAAAGCAGGCGCGCTACCAACTGCGCTACACCCGGTTATATATTGTCGGCTTGAGCGGCCGCCCCATAGTATACCCTACAGCGCGCCCGTTTTCAAGAGCTTTCTGCACCGGCGGCCGCAAAAAGTGTGTAGGACTACAATACATCTTGGACAATTGAATAAAAAGGGTATGAGGAATAGGGCCTCATGTGTTAAAGTTAAGCTACCACACCAAACTTTCCGAAAGGAGACCATATTCCTCATGAGTAAGAGTATAACACAGGACATGGCCTACAGACAATCCCTAATGAAGTACGCAGAAAAGTACGGCGTCAGCCGCGCCAGCCGGAAATACAACAAGAGCCGGTCGTACATCTACTTCTGGAAGCAGCGCTGGGACGGGAGTGTGGCGTCTCTGGCCTGCCAGTCCAGACGGCCTCACAGCCACCCCAACCAGCACACAGAGGCCGAGCTGAAGCTCATCCGCGATATGCGCCGCCGCAATCCGTCGCTGGGCATGATCGAGCTGTGGCACCGTCTGCGGAAGCGCGGCTACACCCGCTGTCCGGAGAGCTTGTTCCGTGTCATGCGCAAAATGGGGCTGTTTCCGGCCGAAAAGCCCAAAAATCCGTACAAACCGAAGCCTTACGAGCAGATGACCTATCCCGGCCAGCGTGTGCAGGTGAATGTCAAGGTCGTCCCTCGCCGCTGTATTGCAGATCCGGAGCTGCGCCTGTTCCAGTACACCGCCATCGACGAGTTCACAAGGCTGCGTTTCCTGGCGGCCTACCCAGAGCAGTCCACCTATTCCTCGGCGGACTTCCTGCGCAGGCTGCGGGCGTGGTACGCCCGCAGGGGCATAGAAGTGGAGTGTGTCCAGACGGACAACGGTTTCGAGTTTACCAACCGCTTCTCCAACAGTAAGCGCGATCTGCCTACTCTGTTCGAGAAAACCGCCGCCGAGCTGGGCATCCGTCACAAGCTGATCCGGCCCTACACGCCGCGCCACAACGGCAAGGTGGAGCGCAGCCACCGCGAGGATCAGAAACGCTTCTATTCCTGCCATTCGTTCTATTCACTCGACGACTTTGCCAAGCAGCTTGCCGTCCATAACCGCCGCGCCAACAACTTACCCATGAGACCCCTCCGCTGGCTCTCGGCTAATGAGTTCGCTGTCCAATATGTTTGACAAACCTACATTTCTGCACCGGCGGCCGCAAAAAGAGACCCCGCCCGGGGCTGCCGGAAAAAGGCAGGCAGCGGGCGGGGATATGAGGGAAGGGGAATGGCTTGCGGAATCAGACTCTGCGCCGCGAACGGGGAAGGCCGCTCAGCTGCTCCGTCAGCTCTCGCACCCGGCGCTTGCCGTCGGCAATGTGCCGGTCGATGGCAATCCGCTCCCGGCAGGCCCAGGCCTCATGGGTGGGCACCTGGGCCAGCAGCTTTGCCGCCGCCGCAGCCAGCCAGACGGCGCCGGAACCCTCCCCGGGACGGGTAAGCTCCGGCTCCAGCACAACGTTTTCATATTTCCGGGCACTCTCCCGGATGCAGCGGACGGCTTCCTGCAGCTCCTGGGCCGCACAGACGGCCAGGTCCGCCAGGTCATGGCTTCCAATGTTTTTCAGCAGCTGCCGCAGCTGCTCCAGCAGGCAGAGGGCTTCCTGCATCCGCCGGACGTCCTCACCGGCGGTCTCGGGGTCAATGGACAGAATGGTCAGCTTGCTTGTCATGGATGTTCTCTCCTTCTTCTTGGTGGCGTGATCCTCCCGTGCCGTGGCGATACCACGCTTTTATGCCATTATAATCCAGGATTTCTCCCATTTCATGGAATTTGCATAATTCGCTGCAAAATGCGCAGAACTCGACATTATTTACCATAAATTTCCAGTTCTTGCAATTATCGGCGGCGTATGCTACAATGTATAGTCGTTTTTATAGGGGGGATATTTTTGAGCACGACGGGTTCCATGATCTATAACTTCTGCCTGCTGGCAGTCTGGACGGTTTTCCTGTGGAAAAATCTGACGCCCCGATTCAGCTTCCGGATAACCATGCTGATCTGCGCGGTGGTGGTCCCGGCGGTGGCGCTGGGGGTCAACTATGGGCTGAACCGGCTGTCGGTGCTGCGGCTGATCTCCGTTCCGCTGTTGTTTCTGATCCTGGGGCTGACGCTGTACCGCAGCCCGATTCCCCTGACGGCCTTTGTGGCCTTGCTGCCGGAGGCAACGCTCCTGATGATGGAGATGATGCTGTCGGTGGTTTTCCCGATGCTGTTTGGCCTGAACGGAGAGGTCGACTATTGGCACACCGCGGCGGCGGAGCCTCTGGCCCTGCTGATAGTGTCGCTGTATGCCGGAACTCTGGCCCTGGCCACCCGGGCCCTCTCTCGGAATGGCCGGCCGCTGAGCCTGACCCAGTGGCTGATTTTCGCGGTTTTCCCCTTGCAGCAGAGCGTCTGCCTGATTACCATGTTCCGGCTGTATGCCCAGTTTCCGGAGGCCGTCAACTGGCCGAGAATATCCGTTCTGATTCTGCTGTTTGCCGTGTCCGACGTGGCGCTGTTCTGCCTGATCGGGCAGACCGCCCGGAAGGCGGAGCTGGAAACCGCCAACCGCCTGCTGAATGACCAGCTGGATAACCAGCTGAAGCACTACTCCGCCCTGGTGGATCAGTACGAGGACAACCGCCGCATCCGCCACGACATCGCCCACCATATGCACACTATCCAGCTGCTGCTGGAGAGCGGCCGCCGCCAGGAGGCCACAGCCTACGCCGGGGAGCTGATGCGCCAGCAGGAGCACAGCACCCAGCTGGACCAGTGCGAAAATCCGCTGGTGGACGCCTTCCTGTTCAGCCGCATCCGGGAGGCCCGGCAGGCCGGGATCCCGGTGGAGGCATCGGTGGTGCTGCCCCGGAGGCTGCCCATTGCCAACGTGGACCTGGTGATCCTGTTCGGCAACCTGATGGACAACGCCGTGGAGGCCTGCGGCCAGGTGGCCTCGCCGTTCATCCGGCTGGAGGCCGGGCTGCGGAAGGACTATCTGGTGGTGACGGAGAGCAACCCCGCCCCGGCGGATGACACCCGGAAGGAGCGCCGCATTCCCCAGCTGGAGCGGGGCATCGGCCTGCACATTCTGACGGACCTGGCCGGGCGGTACCACGGCTCCTGCACCCAGGAGGTCCGGGACGGACAGTTCACCGTGTCCATTGCCCTGCAGCTGCCGGAAAATCAAGGAGAAACGGAGGAAGCCTGATGTTCCGTCTTGCTATCTGCGACGACGACACCCTGCATATGCAGAATACCCTGCGCTGCGCCCGGGAGACGCCGGAGGCTGCCGACTGCGACATCCGCACGTTTTCCGCCCCCGGGAAGCTGATGGACGCCGTTACCGGCGGGGGCTACCGGCCCCACATCGCCCTGCTGGATATCTGTATGCCCGACAGCAGCGGCATCGAGCTGGCCCAGCGCCTGCACGAGAAGCTGCCCCGCTGCCAGGTGATTTTCGTCAGCAGCTTTCTGGACTATGCCACGTCGGTATACGACGTGGAGCACGTGTATTTTATCCTGAAATCCCAGATGGCCCAGCGGCTGGGTCCCGCCCTGCGGCGGGCTATGGACGCCCTGGGCGCCGTCCGCGCCGACCTGCTGCTGGAGCGGGACGGCGCATCGTACCGGGTGCCGGTGTCAGAGGTGCTGTATGCCGAGCGGGTGCTGCGGAAAACCCGGGTGGTCACCACCCGGGGAGACTTCATGACCCAGCGGACCCCCGCCCAGCTGCTGGAGGAGAGCCGGGGCTTCATCCGCTGCCACCAGAGCTATTGGGTGAACCTGTCCCGGATCCGGTGCATCAGGGACGGAGCCTTTGTCATGGAAAGCGGCGGCTGCGTCCCCATCAGCCGCACCTATCAGCATCCCGCCCGGGAGGCGTTTTTCCGCTCCCTGGTGGACGGCGAGTCTCAAAAAGGGCAAGGCCCTTTTTGATAAGCATAAAAAATCAGGGCCCTGAAAAGGCCCTGATTTTTTATGCTTACGTTCCGGGTTCTGCCGGGTCCGGGGCGGGATCGGGTGTGGGTTCAGGCTCCGGGTCCGGGGTGGGTTCAGGCTCTGGGGTGGGTGTGGGATCGGGCTTGGGCTCCGGCTGGGGCTCCTGCTTGCCCACCTCCACGATCTTGTCCCGGCTGTCATAATTGCTCTCCGCCTCGAAACTGCTGGAGATCAGATTTCCGTTGCCGTCGTACACATTCCGCCAGGTCTGCACGGTGAACCCAGTGATGGGATACTGGGTCACCCGCTCCACGCCGGGGGCCAGGCTGTCCACCTCTTTATAGATGGTTTTCCACGGGGTGGTGGACACGGTTTTGCTGGTGATCTTCACGAAGCTGCTGTCGGTTTTGGTGCCGAAGATCTTCACCGTGACGTTGTTGTTGTACCAATAGGTGACGATCTTGATGGGATAGTCCGTGTTGTTCTGCAACACAAAGTCCAGATACGGCCAGAACACCGTGGCGTCGCACCCGGAGGGGACATAATCCTGGGCGTACATATGGCAGGCCCGGGACACGATCTTCAGGTTGGCCAGCAGGGCCGAATAGTACAGGGTGGACGACACCTGGCACACGCCGCCGCCATAGGAGGGCACGGCCTTGCCGCCCACATAGGCGGTGCCGATCTTGAATCCAGCCTCCTTGGTGGTGGGGCCCACGGCATTGTTATAGCTGAAATTCTCGCCGCTGTTGACCACGGAGCCGCTGATGTTCCCGGCGGCCTTGCGGACGTTGAAAATCCGGTCGCTGGTGCCGGAGACATAGGAGGTGTACTGTCCCAGCACGTCCCGGAACAGCACCTTCTCCAGCTCCGCCTTGGTGACGGTGGGATAGGTGATCTGGGCGGGGATGACGATCTCCTGGCCGGGCTGGGCGTCCTCCACCAGCTTTTCGGCCCCGGCCACGTCGAAGGTGACGCCTATGCGCCCCTCCACCACCTGGCCGGTGGACCGGTCATAGGAGGCGTTCTTTCCCTGGCCGCCGATCTCCTGCTCCAGGGCCGCCAGGTCCAGGGGCTTGCCCTGGGTGATGGTGCTGACGCAGGGGATGGGGTCCATGCACCGGGTGGTCACCGCCTGGTGCAGGGCCCGGGCCAGCTTGTCCCCGTCGATGGTGCGGCCGTCGGCGGACTTGATGACGTAGAAGCCGTCGCCCTTGCCCTCCTCCATGCGGTACGCCCCGTCCACCGGGTCCCGGCTCAGCTCCCGGCTGAGGCTTTCTGCCCGCTGAGACAGCTGCCCGGCGTCCAGGTCCCACTGAACCTGCGCCTGGGTGTCCCCGAACCAGCTGCGGATCAGGTGATAGCCGTTGACGAAGAAATTGCCGCCGTGGGCCGCGTTCCAGGCGGCCTGGGCCGCCTCCTGGGGCGTCACGGACACCCCCAGCTCCGTCAGGTTCACCGTGCCGATGACCTGGTCCTCCAGGGTCAGGTCGATGGTCTCCTTCCGGCAGGCAGCGTCGCCCTCCCGCTGCCATTTGTCCCGGACCTGCTGCGCCGTAAGGCCGCCCACGTCCACCCCCAGCACCTGGGTGCCCCGCAGGGTGGTCCCTCCGGCGGCGGCCACCGCGCAGACGGCTATGTACGCCGCCGCCAGCACGCCCACGGCGATGCCGGCAATCAGGCCCGCGGTGCGGCCCAGGGACCGGGGTTTCTTTTCCTTCTGTAAGGGCTTCTGGTTGGTCTGTTCCATGGATGCCCCTCCTCATTTCTGTATAGCTGCAACAATTCGCAGTTTATACAGTATACTACATCCCTGCCGGGAAAAGGTTACAATCCGGTAACAATCAGCAACTTTCGGACACACTGTCGATTTTTCCCGATGCGCGCTTGGGGATGCGGATGGTCAGCAGAATCTCCCGGTCCGTATCCTGGCGATTCCATCCGGCGTCCACCCCGGCCTGCCGCATCAGGTGCAGCCCCCGGTCCACGCTGTTGAGAAACAGCCGCACGTCCTTGATGATGTAGGTGCTCCGGCCCCGGGGCGGGGTGACCTGGGCCGATTGCAGGAGCTTTTCCACATAGGCCTCCGCCTGGGCCACGTTCATCCCCCGGCGCACCATATCCCCGGCGGCCCGGCGCTGGACCTCCGGGTCCTGGAGCCGCAGCAGCGCCCGGGCGTGGCGCTCCGTCAGGCCGTTTTCCCGCAGCAGGGCCCGCACGTCCTCCGGCAGACGCAGCAGGCGCAGCTTGTTGGCCACGGTGGGCTGGGCCCGGCCCAGCCGCCGGGCGGCCTCCTCCTGGCTGAGCCCATAGCGGGAGATCAGCCGGGCGATGGCCTGCGCCTCCTCCCAGCAGTCCAGGTCCCGGCGCTGGAGATTCTCCATCAGGGCCAGCAGGGCGGAGTCCTCCTCCCCCACCTGGGCCACCAGACACGGCACCTCCCGCAGTCCGGCGATCCGGGCGGCCCGCAGCCGCCGCTCCCCGGCCACCAGCTCATAGCCCTCCCCGGCCCGGCGGACGGTCAGGGGCTGCAGAATGCCGCAGGAGCGGATGCTGGCCGCCAGCTCCGCCAGGCCCTCCTCATCGAAGCTGCGGCGGGGCTGCTGGGGGTTGGGCCGGATGCGGCCCAGGGGGATGTACTGGACCCGGGTGGATAGAAACTCACCTTTTCGCTGCAATTTCATGGCGTTCGACCTCCTTTCCCCCATTTTATCCGCCGGAGGGGGCAAAAAAGGCCGCACCCTGTCGGGAAATCAAAATTTCCCCGGCGGAGCCGCCATCAGCGAAAAAATGCTTGCCATCGGGACCCCTGGGGGGTAAAATAACACCAATTGAAAGACAGGAGGCGCATTCCTATGGAATTTAATCCCCAGAAGCAGCTGGCGGGCCTGTTGGAGTGGATGGACCAGCAGATGACCCAGTGCGGCGGCAAAACCGCCGTCATCGGCATTTCCGGCGGCAAGGACAGCAGCACCGTGGCGGCGCTGGCTGTGGCCGCCTATGGCCGGGAGAACGTATACGGCGTGCTGATGCCCAACGGCGTCCAGCCGGACATCGACTATTCCCAGGCCCTGGTGGAGCACTTGCAGATCCCCCACTGCACCATAAACATCCACGACGCCGTTCAGGGCGTTCTGCAGGAGATGGAGAAGGCGGGCCTGACCCCCAGCCGCCAGACCCGGGTGAACCTGCCCTCCCGCATCCGCATGGCCACTCTGTACGCCGTGGCCCAGACCGTGCCCGACGGCATTGTCATCAACACCAGCAACCTCTCCGAGGACTGGGTAGGCTACTGCACCATTTACGGTGACTCCGCCGGAGCCTTCTCCCCGCTGGGCATGTACACCACCGAGGAGGTCATCGCCCTGGGCCGTGTGCTGGGCCTGCCGGAAAAGTTCCTGGTGAAGGCCCCCTCCGACGGCCTCACCGGCCTCACCGACGAGGACAACCTGGGCTTCACCTATCACGCCGTCAACGAATACGTTCGCCGGGGCGTCTGCGACCCGGCCATCCGGGCCCAGATCGACCAGAAGCACCGCGTCAGCCGCTTCAAGTTCCAGACTCTGCCGGTGTATCACAACGGCCTGCCTATGGCCCTTACCGACGAAACGGATTACTATAGGTAAGAAAAAAATCCTGCGGCTCTGCCGCAGGATTTTTTTTGCTTATTCGTTGGGGCCGAAGGGGTCGATGGGCCGGAAGGGATCGTCGCCGCCGTTATCGGGGCCGGACTGGAAGCCGATGCCCTTCACCCGCTTGATCTCCTGGAAATAGCCCACGTTGGCCTGCTCCCGGTAGGGGGACAGCCAGATGTCCAGAATGCCCAGGGTCAGGCCGGACAGCAGAATCCACCCGATGAAGGACAGGTCCAGCACAAACAGCGTCCACTTGAAGCCCGCCGTCTGGGCCTTGCTCATGCTGATGGCCTCCATGATGCCGATGTCGGGATTTTCGCACAGGTTATACACCGCGAAGCGGTACCGGTACTGGGCGATGAGGCCGGGGATATAGAACAGCAGGGACCACAGGAACACGAAGATGCTCATAACGATGTTCAGCAGGATCAGCTTCCCCAGGAAGCTGAACCCGTCCAGCAGGCAGGAGAAGGGCATTTCCTTGCCCCGGCGCACGCCCAGGTGATAGATGGACCAGCCGGCGCTGAGAATTGCCTGGGCCAGCCAGTTTACCGCCGCCACAAAGGCCACCAGCAGCACCGGGAACTCCGGAAAGCTGGGCAGCATCGCCGCCAGGTCGGGGTCATAGCCTGCCATCTGGTCCACGGTCTGGGACGCCCCCACATAGGAGTCCAGCCCGCCCAGCAGGCCCAGAACCCCCACAACGATCAGTGACACCAGGTAGGGGTTCACCCGGGCGCCCCGCAGCACCTGCTTGGCTTCTTCTTTAATCTGAATGCGATCGGGCATGAAAGCACTTCCTTTCTTGTGACACGCCGCCCCGCAGGCGGCCATATGTCCGCTTTTCTGCGCATAGTATACCATATGCCGCCCCCAAACACAAGAACGAGAAATTTCGGGTATTTTTGGATAAAGATTCCGCCGGATTCCCTCCGAAAAGCTAAGAATAAGACAAAAACCTATAATTTTTGCAGAAAACCGGAATACAGGGGGTGGACAAGAAGCCAAATCTGGTGTAGAATTTAGGGCAGTATGTGGTGGCATAGGGCCACCCAGTAGTAAGATGAGGTGAAGACAATGGCACAAGCTTTCTTTGGCGGCGTTCATCCCAA
>ENA-UOJR01000452-UOJR01000452.1-human-gut-metagenome-genome-assembly--contig:-C115P-NODE-452-length-55723-cov-16.818424_pt1 | contig 55723 bp, 50 predicted proteins | sample MGYA00242354_ERZ723901 | MGnify/ENA metagenome assembly ERZ723901
ATAGTTGGCTGGAGACGGCCTGTGAAAATAGGTAGATGCCGACTTCTCTTTTAAGAAAAGCGCCTTATCCCGCAAGGGGTAGGGCGCTTTTGTTCTTTGTTTCGTGATTTGTGATAGGAGATATGGAGATATGGAGATATGGAGATAATAGGGACGCACACTATGCGTTCGCAAAGCGAATGACAACGCAAATCCGCGGGTGAACAATGTTCGTCCCGACGATGTGCAATTACGAAAAATGACATCTATTTTACCGTGAATCTCTTTACAATATAAAATTGTCGATTTATAATAATGGCAATGTACGTGCTGCATAATTTCTCCGAGTTTCACATTTTTGGGCTGCCTAGGTATCTGGAATCTGCCTGGCTTTCAAATGTGGGCAGGGCTTTGCTTTGCCAAAATGGAGGAATACGACGATGATTCGTAATACGACTGTTACTGTATGTGGCCCGCTAAATGTAAACAAATTGGGCGTTACCTATGTGCATGAGCACCTGATGGTAAAACCCCAGCTGCCGGATGAGTATTATATCCCTTATACGCTGGATGACGAGGCGGCTTCGACGGAGGAGACCCGCAGTTTTTCCGCAGCCGGGGGTGAGACCCTGGTGGAGATGACGCCGATCAACTACGGCCGCAACGTAAAGGCCTATCAGCGCATTGCGCAGGCTACCGGTGTGCATGTCATCTGCTGCACAGGCTTCCACAAGCAGCTGTTTATGCCGCCCTGGTTTGGCGATAAAACCGACGGTGAGCTGTATGATATTCTGATGGACGAAGTGACGAATGGCCTGGATGACACCGAGATCCACCCGGGTGTTATCAAGCTGGGCACCAGCTTTGAGGAAGTGACCGCCGCCGAAAAGCGCTCCATCGAGGCAGTGGCCCGCGTACACCGCGACACGGGCATCCCCATCAGCACCCACTGCGACAAGGGCACAATGGGCATGGACCAGCTGCGCCTGCTGGAAAAACACGGTGTCGATCCGAAGAATGTGCTGCTGTGCCACATTGACAGCAAGATGGATACGGACTATGCCATCCGGCTTTGCCGCGAGGGTGCTACCATTTGCCTGGACCATGTTGGCCGAGAACTGCAGAATCGCGATTCCTTTCGCGTGCGGATGGTCACGGCGCTGGTGGAGGCCGGCTGCGTAGACCACGTGACCCTGGCCGGCGATATGGGAAAGAAGAACTATCTGCCTGCCTACGGCGGTAAGCCCGGCTTCACCTATATTCTGACCGACCTGAAGGCGGAACTGCTGCCTTACATCGGCGAAGAAAACTTCCACAAAATGATGGTAGAGAACCCCAAACGAATTTTCGCCTGGAAATATAACGACTAACATAGAAAAAGGAGGGGCAGCAATGGCCACTCTGACTGAACTGATCCGACAGGAAGACCCCAAACGCCCCTATGCCGATGAACAACTGGCCCAGATGTTGCAGCTGCGCCGCGAACAGGTAGTGGAGCTGCGGCGGATCAACGGCATTCCTAACTCCTGGATGCGGCTGCGCCCGGCGCTGGTGGTAGAGATGCAGAAACTTCTGGAGCAGGAGCCGGGGCTTTCGGATCGGTCGCTGACCCTGCGGCTGAACGCGATGGGCTACAATGTGTCGCGCTATCTGGTAAAGGAACTGCACAGCAATTTGCCAGAAAAAGAAGCCGAGCCGCAGCCTGAACCGGCCGTAGAAATCACCACGCAAGAGGAAACCGAGGGCACCAACGTGTTTGCCGGGATGATCGGCTACGACGGCGGCCTGAAAGCGCAGATCCATCAGGCGAAGGCGGCGGTATCTTATCCACCCAACGGCCTGCACACACTCATTATTGGTCCGTCTGGTTCCGGCAAAACGTTTCTGGCAGAGAATATGTACCACTATGCGGTGCAGCAGGGCCTGCTGGCGTCGGATGCCCCCTTTGTCTCCTTCAACTGCGCCGATTACGCCGACAACCCGCAGCTGCTGAACAGCCAGTTGTTTGGCTATGTGCGCGGCGCGTTCAGCGGCGCCAACGCCACCAAGGACGGCCTGGTGCAGAAGGCAGACGGCGGCATCCTGTTTTTGGATGAGATCCACCGTCTGTCCGGGGAAGGGCAGGAAATGCTTTTCTACCTGCTGGACAAGGGCAGCTACCGCCGACTGGGCGATTCCGGCCCGGCACGTAAGGTCAATGTGCGGCTGATCGCCGCTACCACCTCTTCGCCGGAGTCGGCCCTGCTGCTGACGTTCCGCCGCCGTATCCCCATCGTCATCTCGATGCCCGGCATCGCTGACCGCCCGATGGCGGAGCGGTTTGCCGTGCTGCAAAGCATCTTTGCGGGGGAGTACAAAAAGATCGACCGCAAGCTGGTGGTGGAACGGGAGGCCGTGCGCATCTTATTGCAATATGATTGTCCCGGCAACATCGGCCAGATGCAGAGCGACATCCAGGTCTGCTGCGCCAACGCTTTTTTGGAGAGCGTCTCCAAGCAGCAAGACACCGTTTACATCCGTGCCGAACTGGTGCAGCAGTTGATCTCGGCAGGCAGCTTGACCCGTTTGCTGGAAGTGGAAAGCTGTTATGATCGGCAGCTGGTCTTCCCGCAGGTGGAGGACGACGCCAGTCAAACGCTGGATAAAATGTACTACCGACTGAAAGAAATTGCCGAGGAAGACTGCACGCCTGAAGCGCGGATGAAAGCCCTGCAGACCGTACTGCTGGGCCGCGTGCTGCCGCAGAACAACCTGCACAATAACAACACGGCGAAATCGCTGGAGCAGGAGCGGCAGGAAGTGCGCAAGGTCGTGCTGGCTGTGCTGGCCGAGATGCGGGACAGCCTGAATTCCTGCCGCAAGGACTTTGAGGACGCGTTAGTGCTCAGCCTGACCACGGACGTGCCCCAAAACGCCAACGGTGCACAGATTTCACTGGCGGAAAAGTACCCGGCTGAGATGGAACTGGCCCAACAGTTCATTGACCGTTTCCGCGCCAAGCGGCCTTGCAATATAAGCGACTACAAGCGGCAGATGCTCACCCTGTGCCTGGTGGCATTCTCGGCCCGCAAGATGGAGCGGCGCATCCGGATCATACTGATGGCTCACGGCCAGGTCGGCCCGGCCATGGCCGAGGTCGTGAACCATAAACAAAATATCCCCCTGCTGAATTCATCGGCAGGGGGAGTTGTTTGTAATAGGATCACACCCAGCGGCCAAAGCGGTATTGCGGCTTGGTCGGCTCGGGTGGGACAAGTTCATTACCCAGGTAGACTTCAATGCTGTTGCGGCGCAGGCGGCGGGCGATGGGGGGTGGCAGCTTGCTGTACCCGGCTTTCAGGTTTGGCGGGCGGGTGTCGATCGAGTGGCAGTCGGTGCAAAGCAGATGCACCAGGTTCCATTTCAGCAATTTTAGCAGCCAGTGGGCCGTGCGGCCTTCCCGCACCAGGCCGCTGGCGTTGATCTGCGCCAGACAGCCCTCGCTGACCCAGTTGTACAGCAGGGTAGGGTCCTCGGTCACGAAAGGATAACGCTCCACATGGGCCAGAATCGGCGTATAGCCGCGCTGGCGCACAGCATACAGCGTTTCGTCAATGCCTGCGGGGTGGCAGGTGGTAGGAAATTCGATAAGAATGTAGTTTGATTTGGCAAAGGCCAGCGCGCGCAAATCAAGACTGGGCAGAGCCGTTGTAAAGTACACCTCCGCACCCAACTTGGCCGCCAGCGGCAGGCCGGTCTCTTTGGCGGCCTTGGCTACCTGTAAAAACGCGGCGCGGCGCTTTGCGGCAAAATTCTCTACCGAGATACGCTCATAATGGAAGTGTGGGGTAAATACAATGCCAGCCACACCGTCCTGAATTTCTTTGCGCAAAAGCGCCATGGAAATGTTCAGGTCCCGGGCACCATCATCGATGCCGGGCAGGATATGGCAATGCAGGTCTACCAAATTCTGGCTCATTCGTTGCTGCTATCCTGTTTTGTGTCGTAGTAACCATAAGAGTACGCGTAGGAGTAGCCGTCTTTGCGGCCGGTCTTTTTGACATTATAGCCATTCATCACGACGCCGAGAATGTGGGCGTCAACGGCTTCCAGGTTCTTTTTGCTCAGCTGGGCACCCTGAATGGTGGTGACACCGGGGCGGACAACCAGCAGAACACCATCCGATACACGGCTCAGAACGGCGGCATCGGTCACCACCGAGACAGGCGGCGTGTCCACAATTACATAGTCATAGGTCTGCTGCAGAGCCGTAAAAATCCGCTCTACAATAGGGGTGGAGAGGAGTTCTGCCGGGTTCGGCGGAATCGTACCAACGGGCAATACCGTAATGCCGTTGTCTTTTAGACGCAGCAGGGCGTCCGGCAGCTTGCCTACATCCTTTGTTGTGATGACATTCGTCAGACCACTGTGGCTGCGGGGAATGCGCAGATAGCGGGAAATTGCGCTTTTACGCATATCGCAATCCACCAGAACAACACGCTTGTTGGAGGCTGCAAGAGTAATGGCCAGATTGATGGCTACGTTGCTCTTGCCTTCCTCCGGAACCGAAGAGGTAATCAAGATGGTTTTACAGTTGCTGGTAGCAGAGAGAAATTCCAGATTGGTACGCAGGGATTTATAGGCTTCTACAAACTGAAACGGTGCATCCTTGCTGACAACAAACAATTCTCGATGGGAAGTACGGGACTTCTTTTTATTTGCACTCATTTCTTTTTGCCCCTCTCGTATTCAGGAATGACACCCACAACCGTGAGATCCAGGTATTTTGCGATGTCTTCTTCACTTTTGATCTTATTGTCCAGCAAAACCTGCAGGAAGATAACACCCAGGCAGAGTACCAACCCTACCATACCAGCCAGAGCGGTATTCTTCAGGACGTTGGGGGAAACCGGTTCCGTAGGGACAGGTGCCTGAGAAATAACCTTGACAGAGCCAGCCTCCACAGCTTCCAGAATGGCATCAGGGGAGACTTCTGTAATTTTGTTGCAAACCTGCTGGGCCCATTCAGGATTATTGCTACGGACCGTAATTTTCATAACCTGTGTGTCGTCCACGGCATCAACCGTTACGCGGTCTTTCAACTCTCCGTAAGTCAGAGAAAGTCCGAGGTCATTGATAACCTGCTGCAGCACAGTATCGCTTTTGATAATGATGCTGTAGGTAGAAACCAGTTTGGTTGCCGAGTTGATCTGGTCGCTGGTAACATTGGAAGTGGTATCCTGGCGGGTGTTGACGATCATCAGGGCCGAGGATTCGTATTGGGGGGTCATAGCAAACTTGGAGACGGTAAAACCGACAACCGCAGCAGCCAGTGTGCAAAGGATCAGGATTGCCAGATGCTGCCGGACGGCATTCAAGACTTCCAGCAGGTCTATGGTATCGTATTCTTCGTTTTCCACGGGTTGAATCCTCCTCAGGTTTTGTTTTGATATTGACGCTTCAACTGATGATGCGCCACGAACATAAAGCCCAACAGAATGACAGCTACCAGCGCATAGATAACCGCAAAGGTGCCCAAGCTGCTAAACATATTACGCAGATAGGTAAGAACCAGCGCCCGGATAGAGGCTGGCTCCAGAGAAAAATGATCCAGCCCCAGCAGAGGATACAGAACGGTGGCACCCAGTGCGCACAAAATTGCACCGGCCGTAAAGGTGAAGGTAAGGCAGCGCACCCCAAGACGAGAGCTGCCTGCCAGACGCAGCATCAGCACCAGCGAAACAGCACAAAGTAGCGCCGTAACAATGACACCCGGCAGCGCCAGACGATCAACCTTGGTAATGACCGTGTACAACTGGCTTGCCAGAGGAATGGCAACGTAGTTTGCATAATCCAGACGGCAGGCATCGGCCACAATCTCAACAGCGGACGCTACATCCTCGGTCACGTCCTTACCGCGGCTGTTCAGGTCAGCTACCAGAACAGCATTGAGGTCGGTTTTGATATTCTCACGGGCATTGACAGCCGTATTGCCTGCATACAGGTCTGTCACAGCCTGTTCCATATCCGTGTTAATCTGGTCGCGGGAAAGGGTAGAGGTCATCACATCGGCATCAAAACCGGTGGATGCACCATAGCTGACATAGTTATCATACAGGTAGCTGTAGGCATAATCAGCAAAGCTGCTGCGCGTTACCTGCTTGCGCATGAATCCCTCGCTGCATATAGTGGTCAGCAGCATCAGAAAAATGGCCAGAATCGCCAACAGCAGCGTGGACAGCCAGGACAAACCCAGTGCCCAGCCGACACTGCCGCGTTTCTTTTTTACACTATTTTTTTCCAAACAATCGCCCCCTTAGCTGTTTCTGTCCAGCACGGGGCCGGAGACATACCGTGCATACACAAAGAAGCGGTCCGGGGTAAAGCCCATAGCATCAAACGGGTAGCAGGTATACAGAATCAGATTTTCATCCTCGCGGGAGAAGTCGTAAGCGGACGAGTCCTGATAATCCAGGATTTTTGTCTCCGTAACCTCATAGGTGTACACACCGTAGTGGGTGGTAATGGTTACGGTGGCCCCTTCTTCTGCATGCTGGAGATCATTGAAGAAAGTGTTGTTGTGGCCGGACAGCAGAATTGTTTTCCCTTCACCGGGCAGGCCGGCGCTGCTGTTTTCCATATAGGTGCCGACGCCCTGGTTCAGGATTCGGTTGGTATCACCGTAATATACCGGGGCGTTCACGTTGGTGCCGGAAATCGTAATATCAGCATAGCGGTCACCCAACGTGGGGTAGGTAATGCTGCTGAAGGGAATCGTCTCCGGCTGGGCAGCGGCTTCCCCTGCCGCACCGCCGTCAATTACCGTACCGGCTTCAGCCAGCAGGTCCTGCGGCTGAGAAGCAGTTGTGTTGTCAAAGAACCAGCCCAGCATCATCTGGTAGGGCTGCAGCAGCACAAAGCTGAGTGCCGCCAGCAGGGCTGCCGTGACAGCCGCCAGCGCCAAAGGCACAACAACATAGGCCAGCGGACTGCTGCGGATGAAAGACTTTTTTTTACTATGTGGCAAGTTTTTAACCCCTCCTGAGCCAGGAAGCAGACACCAGCCGCGCCCGGCTATCCGTAAAGTATCTATCTGAAACAGGCAAGCACACTGCCTGAAAAGAACCTACAAAACGGGCATCACCGAAGTGCTGCCCGTCCTCCGATTAAGACAAGCTCATCGGATGCTGCATTGGCTTACAGTGCCAGCGCACTCTCCTTGCGGACAGCCAGGCCGAGGATACCAACAACAGACAGAACGATGGTAGCAATGACCATAGCGCTGTTGTCACCGGTAGCCTTGATGACTGCCGAGGAAGAAGCGGTGAGCGGGTTGGAAGCAGAAGCAACAGAGCCATCGGTGGCAAACTTCCACTGGGTGGTGCCAGAGACACCGTTAGCGGAAGCAGTCGGCACAACGGCAACCTCGCTGCCGGAAGCAACGACATCGATGTTCAGGCTGATGCCGGCATCGCTGAAGATGCCGCCAACCTGGCTGAGAGCAGTGCTGACAGCAGTGCGGACATCGGCCTCGGTCTTGGCGCCGTTCAGGGCGTTCTTGGCCTGGGTCAAAGCGTTGCGCAGGGCAACGGAATTATCACGCAGGGCACGCAGCTGGGTCTCGTTCAGGCTGTTGACAACACCGTCCATGCCGTAAACACCGGCGCTGGTCAGATAGCCGTTCACTTCGGCGCGGGCAGCACTCAGGTTCTCTACGTAATCGGTAGCGAACACACCGGTAGCAAAGACGCAAGCCATGACAACGCTGACCAGCACCGCAACGAGCTTCTTGAACTTGTTCATGATTTTTGTCCTCCTTTCTTCAAAAGTGCATCGCTGCGCAGGCAGTTATGCGCTTATAAAGCACAGTTGAAAAACTCCCCTTTATAAGTATTCTCATTTTATCATAGAACCGGATGAAATGCTATATATTTTAGCCGAAAATGTCGAAAATGGTCGTTTTACCAAAAACAACCCTATATATAGGTTGGCTTGTTTGCGTCTTGGTCATTCCAGTGGGGTACGAAAATGAAAAAAGGGCTCGCACCCGACAACGGCGGGCTGGTGGGGTGAACAAACACCCCCTGCCTTGTACAAAAGCAAGGCAGGGGGTGTTTGTTTTGGGCTTATTCAGGGGTGATAGGGCAGGGGAGAGACTGCCGCTATTCAGGGGGTAAACTTCTCCAAGGGCAAAAACGTGTTGTTCTCGGCGGTGTAATTGCCGCCGCCCATCTGTGGGCGGACGAAGGGCACGCCGTCCCGCACATAGAATACATTGTCGGCAATCAGCGCGTCCGGGTTCTCCGAGGGGCTGATGGTGCCGCCTAAATCGTCAAAACTGACGTTGTGGCGGAAGGTATTGTGGATGGCTTCCTGCAGGCAGAACATCACGCAGCCACCCTCGTTCTGGCGGCTGAAGTTGTACTCGTACACCGTGCCGTCGCCGGAGTCGGCATCATAAGCCATGCTGTCCTGGTTCAGGCGGGTGTCGGCGGCCTCGTTGCAGCGGAACAGTGCATCCTTGCATTTCCAGGGCCAGATGCCCGCCGCCACTTTGCCGGCGCGGTCGCCGGGGTGGGAATACACGCGGTCATTGATCTCACAGGCTACGGAATCAGCGGTGTTGTGCTCCACCAGCGGGCGCAGGGCGTACATCACGGTGATGCCATCGCCGCCGGCCAGCTTTACGTAATTGTCGCGGATGGTCACATTCTCGTGGCCGTACTTGAGGAACGGGGCTTCTTCCAGCGCCGCCCCCTGAAAGTGAGCGTGGGCGTAGGTGTAGCCCACCGCCAGGCCCCAGCGGCTGACGCGGTAGAGGTAACAGCCCTCCACCAGCACATCGGCAAATCGGGCCGGGCCGGTGGCGGCTTCGTCGGCAGGGGACAGGGCAGTCATGTAGATGCCACCGTTGTTCATGTGCTTGTCGTAGACGTTGCCGTTCACATCGTGGATGGCGAGATCTCGCAGCGTAATGCCGCGGCAGGTGCCTTTGTCCTTGGCCACCACAGCCACGCCGGTGCGCTCCATCTTGTCGGGCTGGGAGTAACTCTCGCCCAAAATGGCACCGCTGTGGTTGGTAATTTCTAAGTCCTGCACGGTCACATACGCGGCATCGTACAGCAGCACGGCCGAGGAAACATAGCCCCGGTACACATGGGTGGGGCTGTCCAACGGGCAGCCATAATCCTGGTACCAGATGCCCTGCCCGTCGGCGTCAATGCGCGGGGCAGGGCCGTCGCCGTAAGCGCCCACCACAATGGGGGCATCTTTGCTGCCGCAGCAGGTCAGGTGCAGGTATTGCCCCGCAAACACACTGCCGCAGGCCAGCCGTACTTGGTCTCCGGGCTGCAAAGTCAGGCGATTGACAGCACGCAGGCTGGCAAAAGCGGTGGCCTCGCTCAGGCCGTCGAAACTGTCGCGGCCGGTTTCAGCGTTGACGTAATAGGTCTTGCACAAGGGCATCATACGCCTCCTCTCGCAGCCGTTTTTCAATGATCTGCTCCACGTCCTCATAGGGGAAGCTGTCGCCCCAATAGCGGGTAAAGAGATCAGGATTATTGCGATAGTACGCCTGTTTCTGCTCTTCTGTGATGACAGGGCAGACAGGCAGCGCTCGGATGGCTGCCGTGGGCTGGGCAAAGTCCAGCTTAAAACGGGTCAGCTCATATTGCAGGTACATGGCCGGGGTGTACTGCCGTGGGCCGTAAAACACCGTGCCGGCGGCTTGCAGCCGGGTATTCTCGGCATTTTTGGCCTGACGGCGGGCTTCCAGCGCTTCGGGGCTGGCATCGTCGATAAGTCCCAGCTGTTTGGCCAGCTGCAATTGCACCAGCGCATTTTCCCACTCGGCAGGGGAGAGACAGACATCACGTGCGGTCATTTGACTGCACCCGTAATGCCGTTGGCAAAGCTCTTTTGCAGGCAGAGGAAGATGATGGCAGTGGGCAGCGTGCAGATCAGGACACCCAGCATCAGCATGCCGTAATCGACGCTGTAGCCGCTCTTCAGGTTGGCAACCAGCATGGGCATCGTGATAGAGGCATTGTTTTGGAAGATGATCTTCGGCCAGAGGTAGCTGTTCCAGGCATTCATGAAGGTAACCGTCATGGCCGCACCGTAGGTGGAGCGCATGATGGGCACGAACATACGGAAGAAGATGCCGATCTCGCTCAGGCCGTCCAGACGAGCAGCCTCGATAATATCATTGGGGAAGGACCTCGACGCCTGGCGGAACAGCATGATCATGAACGGGGTCGAGATGGAGGGCAGAACAAACGCCGCCCAGCTGTTAACAAGGCCCCAGTGGGACATCATCTTGAACAACGGGATCATGATGGCTACGAACGGCAGCATCATGGCCAGCAGCAGCACGCTCATCAGGGCGTCCTTGGCCTTGTCGTGGTAGATCTCAAAGCCGTAACCGGCGATGGAGCAGACCAGCAGCGTGATGAAGGTCATCAGGATGGCATTGCGGAAGGAGTTTGCCATGGCCAGCCCCAAATTCTGGTTGGCGATCAGCGACTTGAAGTTTTCCATCAGGTAGGTGCCGGGGATCAGTTTGCCGCGCACGACGTCAATGCTGGGGTTGGTAGCGCCGCACAACATGTAGTACAGCGGAAAGACTGACAGGAAACTGGCCAGAATCAACACGGCATGGGCCAAAATCTTTTTGCCTTTAGTCACGTTTGTCACCTACTTTCATCTGGATAGCAGACAGGACGGCCACGACCACCAGGATAAACACCGACAGCGCCGCCGCGTAGTTGAACTTGGGCGTTTCCACAAAGGAAATGTTGTAGATGTAATGCGTCAGCGTCATCGTCGCCTTGCCGGGGCCGCCAGCCGTCAGGTTGACGGACTCATCAAACAGCTGCAGCGTGCCGGAGGTGGACATAATAGCCGTCAGCAGAATGGTGGGTTTCAGCAGGGGAATGGTCAGGTGGATAAACTGCTGGATGGGGGACGCACCGTCGATGCGGGCGGCCTCGTAGATGGAGTAGTCGATGTTCTGCAGGCCAGCCAGGTAGAACACCATGTTGTAGCCGGTCCAGCGCCAGATCAGCGCAATAACGATGACCCAGCGGGCCGCCCAGGCGTTCTGGAACCAATCCACGGTTGGGATGCCTACAGTGGACAGCACCCGGTTGACCAGACCATCGTTGGCAAACAGCGATTTGAAGATCATCGAGTAGGAGACCAGCGAGGTGGCGCAGGGCAGGAAGATCATCGTGCGGTAGATGCCCTTGCCCTTGATGTCGGGGCTGTTGAGCAGCTGTGCCAGAATCAGCGCCAGGATCAGCATGATGGGCACCTGGATCACGAAGTAGAAGATCGTGTTAAACAAGCACTGCTGGAAGGTGGCGTCCTTTAAAATACGTGCATAGTTGGCAAACCCGGCCGGCTGCACGGCGCTGCCGGTACCTTTCTGGAAAGAAAGGATCAGCGCCTGCACCATGGGGTAAAAGCAAAATACAAAAATCAGGATCGAGGCCGGCAGCAGGAAAGCCCAGCCGGTGAGGTTGCGCTTCTGCTCCATGTTCAGCCCTTTTCGTTTGTTCATGGTAACTCTCCCTAATTTGCCCATGTGGTTTTTCATAAAAGCAAGGGCACGGCTTGCAAAAGGGGTATCTGATGCAACCCGTGCCCTTGGCGGACGTTCAATTGTGTAAGCGGTACGCGTCAGGCGCGGCGGATGTTAGCCAGCGATGTTGAACTCAACGGTATCCTGGGCATTCTGCATCTCGCTGTCGATGTCGGCGTTGTTCTGCACAACGTTGGTAACAGCATCGGTCAGGGCGCTGCGCACGTCAGAGTAGTAGGCGCCGCAGTCGAAAGCGGGAACCTGACCAGCGAACTCAACGATGTCCTTGTAAACGGTCTGGCCGCCGTAGAACTCGGAAGGCTGGTTGTAAACATCGCTCTCAGCAGCAGGCAGGTAGCTGGAGATAGCACCGGCGTTGGGCAGCAGGTCGTCGTACAGTTCAACACTGGAACCGAAGGTGCTCTTCAGGAAGTCGAAGGCCAGCTCGGTGTTCTTGCAGTTGGAGGAAACGGCCCAGCTTGCGCCGCCGCAGTTTGCGTAGTTGGTAGCACCATCGATGCCATCCAGCTTGGGCATGTTAACGATAGCCCACTTGCCGGACTGATCCGCGGCAGCCTGGACACTGGACATGATCCAGCAGCCGTTGATAACGCCGGCAGCCTTGCCGTCGTTCATGGAGGCAATGTACTGATCCCAGTCGGTGTACTCGGCCAGGATGCCCTTGTCGACCATATCCTTGTAAACGGTCAGGGCCTCTTTCAGGGCAGCGTTGTCAGCGATCTTGACCTCGCCGTCAACAACAGGGGAGGCACCAGCGGACTGCATCATCTCGATGATCAGCTCAGAGCCGCCGGAGGAAGTCAGCATCGGCACGCCGTTGGCGTCCACGACCTTCTGGGCCTTCTCCTCGAACTCGCTCCAGGTCAGGTCCTTGAAGTCCTCGACGGTCAGGCCGGCATTCTCGATCATGTCAGAACGGACAGCCATGACAGAAGCGCCGTTGTCGAAGGGCAGGCCGTAGTGGTGGCCGTCGACGGTGGAGTCGGCCAGCTTGCCGCCGGAGAACTGATCCCAATCCAGGCCGGCGTCGGTCAGGTCGGTGTAGATGCCGGGGAAGTTGGCGACCATCTTGTGGTAAGAGTAATCCTGCATCAGGAAGATGTCGGGCAGGGTGCTGTAATCCTCGCTGGTGGCAGCGGTGATGAGCTTGGTCTCGATGTCGTTGTAGACGTTCTCTTCAATGTTCAGCTTGAAGTTGGGGTGATCCTTCTGGTAGAGGGCCTCCGCCTGCTTCAGGGCGTAGATGTTGAAGTTGGGGTCCCAGGCCCAGACGGTCAGGGTCTCGTCGCCGTCTGCGGTGGTGGTCTCAGCTTCGCTCTCGGCGACGCTCTCAGTGGGGGTGGACTCGGCAGGGGTGGAGGCAGCGGAGCTGCTGGCGCTGCTGCCGCAGCCGGCGAGCATGGAAGCCGTGAGGGCGGCTGCCATAAGGGCTGCTACATTCTTCTTTTTCATGGATTTGTCCTCCTTAAAAATATTGTTTCTCCATCTTTTATAAAATACGGTCCGCAGGCGCGGCCCATAAATTATCGGGTTTTACTCTGCATCGTCGACCCAGCGCATCTCACGCGGGGCCAGGGTCAGCTCACTGATAAGCTTGCCCTTGATGTACAGGTCGGTCTTTTGCTCGGACTCCGAGTTGTTGATGACGGCAATGCGCTTCGTTTCGGGGAATACCGTCACCTCGGTATCCACATTGGTCACGTAGTAGTGCTTCATCTCCTCCGGCATACCGGCGGCGTAGTAGATGGCCCGCAGCAAAATGCGGCAGTTCTGGGGGGAGTAGGGCAGGCCCGCGAAGTAAACGCTGTGGCCCTTGCCGTACTCGTTCACCACCAGCTGGCTGTACTCGCCGTCCTGCGCCAGGATCTGGTAATGCTTGCCCTGGGCGTAGATGCGGGACGTACCCTCGCCAAAGTCGATCTTGCCGGTAAAGGATTCATCTTCGAGGATGAAGTGGTGGGGATCGCAGGTGTTGTATTTGTCGGTACTCAGGGAGAAGCCCATCTCGCGGTCAACGCCCATCACATCGGACAGCTGGAAGTATCGGCCCTGGTGCTGGCAGGCGGTGGGCTCGCCCACACCGATGAAGCCGCCGCCCTCGTCCACAAACTTGCGGATAGCGGTCACGACCTTCTCGTCGATCCAGTTCTCGGCGCCGCTGAAGGCGGTGTAGGCATCGCCTACATTGATGATAACGCCGATGTCCTTGGGGATGCCGCTGCGGACATCATCAAAGTTGATGAACTCCACATCAAAAGGCATGCCGCTCAGACATTCCAGCACGCCCTCGGCCGAGTAGGTCTCGCGGTGGTAAATGGAGTGGTGCACCTGGTTGCTCATCCACTTGCGCTGGTGGCCCCAGCAGTTCAGGATAGCCACTTTGAACGGTGCCACGTAGGACTTTGTGCCCTGCATGTTCTCGTGGATCTGGCGGAACTCGCCTACCACGTTCTGGATTTCGTCGATAAAGCCGGGCCAGTTGCTAGCCAGTTTCAGGTAACCGCCGTAGCCGATGCGGTCCAGCGGGCTGCGCAGCACCGCGCGGCGGGCTTTCAGCCAGTTGGTGCGGGCCTCGCCGATGGGATCGCCGCCCGGGCAGAACACATCGGGGAAGAAGTAGGGCAGCAAGCGGCCCTCAGTGTACTTGACGCCCTCAATGTCGGAGATCATGCGCAGCGTAACGCCGCTGCCCACGGAACCAACCACGGCGTCCAGTCCAATAGACTTGAAGTACTTGCCGTAAGGCTCGGTGCCGATCCAGTGGTCGCCCAGGAACATCATGGCCTCTTTGCCGTAGGAGTGGACGATGTCCACCAGCTCCTTGGCCAGGGCGCAGACTTCCTGCTGCTGGAACTCGATAAAATCTTTAAATTCCTTGCTGGGCACGCGGAACATCGTGTTGTGGTAGCCCTGGTCCACAATGAACTCAGGGCGGAACTTGTACCCGGCCCATTTCTCGAACTTTTCCAAAATGTAGGGGCTGACGCTGGCGCTGTAGCCGAACCACTCCACGAACTTTTCGCGCTTCTGGTCATCAAACGTCAGCGTGAACTGGTGGAAGAAGGTGGTAAAGCGTACCACATCGATATGGGGGTTTGCCTCGCACCAGCGGCGCAGCTTTTCTTTTACGTAAGCCTGCGTTTTGGGCTGGCGCACATCGTAGGTCAACTGGTGGGGCGTGTCCTTCCAATCATTGGTCAGGAAGTTATACATATGTACGGGGTCCCAGATCAGGAACGCCAAAAAGCTGACAGTGTACTCGTGGTAGGGGATAGTCTCGATCTCCACTTCGCCGGCGGCCTCGTCAAAGGACCACTTGTCGGTGGGCACGACCTCGCCGGTCGTGCGGTCGATGACCTCCCACCAGCGCTTGGGGTCATCCAGCGTGTTGACTTTCAACTGCTGGGTGTGGAACCCGTCCATCAAATGGATGCGCAGTGTGGTGCTGCGGGCGGTGTGCCGGTCGCTGATGAGGTACTCCTGCTGGATCTCGTCTGGGTTTGCCTCGGCCCAGGCATTATCTTTGCGGGTGGTGTAATAGGTGGCGTATTTCTTGGCGGGGTCCTGCAAAAGGGCGTCCGGCATCTCGGTGCCGTCGCAGTCACGCAGGGCGTCGGCCCCCAGTAATGCTTTCAGCCGCAGGGTCTCCTCCACAACATCGGCATCAGTGGGCAATGTTAATCTTCCGGTCTGCTCCATTTCCCCGTTTCCTTCCTCTCACAAAGGGCGCCTCTGCAGCACCCTGTCTTTCTTGACGGTATCATCATACCCTGTTTTAGGGCAAAGAAACAGATACTTTTTTGAGCAGTATTTTAGAAATCTTGCTATTTTTGTGCTGCTTTTAGTTTTTTTGTGGCAGTGCCCGAAAAGTTGCACAAAATATCGATGCAGTCTTTGTACGGTTTGACAAAATTCGCTTTATATGTCATAATTTTGTAACTTTTTGTAAAATCGTCCCACAAATCTGCACTTATGTTACGCGCCGTGCCTTGCCAATCGACGTAGGAATGAGTATAATAAGGGCAAAAAACGATATACGTCTTTAGAATCAAGCGAAATCTTGCACTTGACTTTAGATAAATTGTTGTTTAAGCACTAAAGCTTTGCAAAATTCAGAAAGGAGTGCCCGGCAGTGAATACACGGTACGATCTGAACATGGAGGTCCCCCCGCGGGAGGCGGTGCGCCTTTTGTACATCAGCAAAAGCCGCTTCGGCGGAGACTGGCGCAGCGTGCCACACACCCACGCCTGCACCGAGATGTTCTACTGCGTCAGCGGCCGCGGGCAGTTCAACATCGAGGGCAAGCTGTTCGATGTGGCGCCGGACGACCTCATCATCGTCAATCCCCGCGTACAGCATACCGAGCTGAGCTACCAGACCTACCCGCTGGAGTACATCGTACTGGGCATCGACGGCGCGGAGTTCCTTTTTAATGAGAAGGACCTGGGCTACACGATGCTCTCCTGCGGCATGATGCGGGAGGAACTGCTGTTTTTGATGCGGATGCTTCTGCGGGAGATCGACAGCCGCGCCGACGGCTGCGAGATGGTCTGCCAGGACATTCTGGAAGTGCTGCTGGTCAAGATCGTGCGGGAGGCTGCCGTGTCAATGCGCATCGTGCAGCCGCCGTCCAAGAGCAAGGAGTGTGCCGCCGCCAAACGGTACATTGACGAAAATTTCAGTGAGAACATCACGCTGGACAAGCTGGCCGAGATCACCCACGTAAACAAATACTACCTTTCCCACACTTTCCAGCGGGAGTACAACACCTCGCCCATCAACTACCTGCTCAACCGCCGCATTACCGAAAGCAAGGCCCTGCTGACCAGCACCGACTTTAGTCTGACTCAGATCAGCGAGCAGATGGGTTTCAGCTCGCCTGCCTACTTTTCCCAAAGCTTCCGCCGCTTTACCGGCCAAAGCCCGCTGGAATACCGCCGCAAAAACCAGCCTGGCAAAAAGTAACACCCAAACCTTATAAAAGCAAAACACCGCCGCCCCGGCAGGCAAACCGGGGCGGCGGCAATTTGTTTAATAGCATCCACATAAACCGCCAGCCTGTGGCCGAAATCATTGGTGCCGCCGATGCCTTAGTTGCGGGCTGCGGTCGTTCCTGCATGATTGTTAAGGCAATACTGCTTAAGCCGTCAGGCGGGAATTGTGCGGTGTTGCCCTAAGAGTCTCCAAGGGCTGCCAACTCCTTGGCCTCCTCTGGAAGGTGACTCCCGCCGCAGCGGGTAGGGGAGAGAACCTTCGGGCTAATAAGCGCTAAAGGCACTGTCTCTCCCTCCAGCCCTTCGGGCCGCCCCTATACTAACTGCCTAACAAAAACTGCCCACGCGGGAAATTCTCCGTGTGGGCGGTTTGCTTTATAAAATCACTCGATGACCAGCAGCAGGCTCATCTTGAACTTGCCCTGCGGGGTGACGCTGTGCAGGCCGTTCTTGTCAAAACGGAAGCTCTCGCCAGCGTTCAGCTCGTAGTCCCTGCCCTCGTAACCGATGATGGCCTTGCCCTCCAGGGCGGTCAGGATAGCGTTGCCGGGGGCGCGGTGCGGGGTCAGGCCGGTACCCTCGTCAAAGGCCATCAGCACAAACTTCATGTTGTCAGCATGCACAATGTCCAGGTTGGCGATGCTGCCTTCCTCGTAGGAGATCAGGTCTTTCAGGGCGGTGGGCTGGCCCGCTTTGATGATGTTGTTCATGGTAAATTGCTCCTTTTTTAAAATGATTTCGGTGTAGATCATGCCGGCGCCGTCGCTGTCGGCCAGGGTGCCGCACAGCGTTTTGGAGGGCAGTACCAGCAGTTCATCGGGGGCAAGGGGTACGTGGCGGGCCTCTGCGCCCAGCACAAAGCACCCGCTGCCCTCAGCCCCCAGGTACAGGGTGGTACAATCATAGCTTTCCGGGGTGATGGAGGTGCCGGCGCCCATTGAAAACCAGGTCACAGGCACTTCCGCACCCAGGCGGGCCGGGCGTGAGATGGTCATGGCCTCCCGGATGGGACGCATTTGCGCGATGGTAAAGGGGGTGTTGTTCATACAGCGTCTCCTCGCAGGGCCGGGGGTACAATGCCGCGGATCGAGCGGCCCTCATACTTCAACTCATCCACGATCACCTGCACATCGAACGAGTAGGAGATGTTCTCCTCGTTCAGAATATCAGCAGCCGGGCTTCGTCTGCCACACTCATAGCATGGGTCGGATAGCGGGTATTTATGATGGCGCTGATCCCTTCTTCGCGGGCCAAGCGCTTTATCATATCCAGTATAAGGATTTGATTGTGGAAGTCAAGCCCTGTTTCTGTCTCGTCCCGGAACAGGTTCGGATACAGCCCTGAACACCTCTTGCGACCGTACATCGGAATAACCCGCGTTTCCTGCACGGTATTTCAGGTGGTCCTCCGCACTGCCAAACTCAAACCAGCAGCGGCACTGCAGGTCCTCCGGCAGGGCAGGGAAGGGCTTGTCTTCCAGGCTGTCGGCCATCTGGCGGCGCATGCTGCCGTAGGTCAGCGCCTTGCCGGCGGCGATAAAGTAGGGCTTGATGGCGTCGTCATCGCACCACATGATCTTTTTCAGCGTGCCGCCCTTGGACCAGTACAGGCTCTTGATGGCCAGGTACAAAAACGGAACCATGATGCGGCGGGTGCCTTTGCCGATTTGCGCGAACTGCCCGCCGTCAAAAAATACGTGCTCCACCGGCAGGTGGGTGGTGGTCAAAAAGTCCATGGCCAAATCAGCACCAATGGAAGACGCCACCACCAGCGCCAGCCTGGTTACACCCTGTGTTTTAGAAACGCTTCGACCTGCCGTACCTCGTCCTGCTTGCCTTGGTAAACCTGCCCGGCGCAGTAGACGGTCTGCAGCATCGTTTCCGGTACGCCGGAAAGGTTGATCGTTTCACTCATGGGGAAGCCCCTCTCCTTTTAGATTCTGCGGGATCGGCCGCGGGTTAGAAGATGCTAACCAAAGCCGTGTAAAAATGCCGCCCTCACGGCAGCCGCTTTATTATACGAAAGAAGAATCGCTCTGGCTTTATTGTAGCCGTGCTGTCCCGCCTTGTCAAGCCGCGCGGGGCCGGATGGAGACTTACAGCGCAGAAAAGGTTGCATTTTTGCGTTTCCTGCGGCACATTGGTTATAACTCGCTGACTGCAAAGGCGGAAAATACCCCTGTGCGGGATTCCACGCCTGAATCGCTGATGGATCAAATAGAAATCACCACTAAAGGTGCCCGCAGAAATTGCAGTAGCCTCTTTTTGTATGGGCTTGTGTCAGGGCATGCCTTGCGTTATAATCAAAAGCAAGATAGATTGTTAAGGGTGGATTCCATGAACCGCACGGCCGATGATTTACTGGACGCCCTGGCGTGCCGGGGTTCCGCAGCGGCAACCCGCTGCATATCCTGATCGCCATTTTGGTCTACGGCGTGTTCGCCATCTTTGCGCTGGCGGTGGGACTGGCTTCCTTCAGCTCCTTCTCCAACTTTGTGGTGGGGGCCACAGTCCTTCTGGGGCCGGTGGGGTGCTATCTTTTTGCCTTTGGCCTGTTTAATATCCGCACCCGGTGTACGCTGGTGCAGCGGTTTCGCCATACGAAGCAATATCCTTTTTACTGCGTCTGCGTCATGCTCAGCTGGCTGCTGCTCTGCTTTTTTTGTAATGTTCCTGGGCGTAGGCGTATTCGACAGCAAAAAGTAAAGGCAGTGTAAGAAAAGCCGAGGTGATTGGTTTGCAGGACAGCCGATGGTTCCGCATCGTGTATACTTTGCTGGACACGGGCAAGTGCACCGCGTCGGAGTTGGCGGAAAAGCTGGAAGTCTCGGTGCGGACGATTTACCGGGACCTGGACGCCCTCAGCGCGGCGGGCATCCCGGTGTATGCCACGCAAGGCAAGGGTGGCGGGGTCTCCCTCCTGCCGGAGTACGTGTTGGATAACGTACTGTTATCTGGCGAGGAAAAAGAGAAAATCCTGATGGCTTTGCAGGATTTATCCGTAGCCGATGAAACGGCAGGGGAATTGCTTGTAAAATTGGGAGCACTGTTCCAGACCCGGGCCGCGGATTGGATAGAAGTCGACTTTTCGGACTGGAAAAAGAGCGCACGGGATCAGGATGGGTTCAACGCCATCAAAACAGCAATTTTCAAGAAAGTTCTGGTTACTTTTTCCTATTTTGGCAGCAGCGGCGGCTATACGCAACGGACGGTCGAGCCGCTGAAGCTGGTTTTCAAAGGCAAGGATTGGTATTTATACGGATTTTGCCGGTTGCGGAAGGATTTCCGCTTTTTTAAGCTGACCCGTATCAAGGGCCTTGCCATTGGGAAAGAAACTTTTATGCGGGATGTTCCCACTGATTTGCCGGTTAAAGCACCTCTTCACGCCGAAGATTTAGTTGCTGTAAGCTTAAAGTTTACGCCCGAAGCCGCCTTCCGCGTGTATGATGAATTTACCGATGCCGTCACCACAGACGCACAGGGAAACTTGTATGTATCTGTCACTTTGCCCGATCATGGCGTGCTGTTCAGTTATCTGCTGTCCTTCGGCGACAGTGTGGAGGTGCTGGAGCCTGCCAGCGTGCGGGAGCAGGTAAAGGAAAAGCTTATTTCTATGCTGCACATCTATAAAACTTGACAGTTGTTGTCAGGTATAAAGTGGTATGCTGTCTGCGAAAGGATGGTGTACTTCATGAAATATGAGTGGCGAAAACAGGGCAAGGCTCTTTACGGGGCCGGGATGGCCCCAGCCCTGAAAACTGTCCCCGCGCAAAATTACATCAAGATAGACGGCAGGGGAGACCCGAACGGGGCCGATTTCTCCAACCGCGTGGGTGCGTTGTACGCTTTGGCGTATGCGGTCAAAGCGGCCTATAAAGCGGCGTCTTTGCAACAAGAAATCGACGACTTCGCCGTCTGCCCGCTGGAGGGTGTCTGGGCACAAATCAGTGGGGATGATTTGGAAAAAGACAAGCTGGAATACACCCTGATGATCCGTCAGCCGGATTTTATCAGCGGGGAGCTGGTACGGCAGGCGCAGGAACAGGTGCAGCGCAAAAAGCCAAATCCTCTGTTGGGAGAAATCACCTTTGGTGCGATGCAGGACGGGCTGTGCGTAGAAATCCTCCACATCGGTTCCTATGACGATGAGCCCGCCTCGTTTGCAAAGATGGCCCCGTTCGCGGCGGCGCACGGCCTGCGGCGAACGGGAGATTATCACCGCGAGATCTACCTGAGCAATGCCAACCGCGTGGAACCCTGCAGGCGAAAAACAATCTTACGCTGCCCGGTCGAGCCCGTTTCTCCGGGCAGCATGGAAAAATAGCAGACAAAACGGCATGGCTTCGGCTGTGCCGTTTCTTTCGTTTGTGGGCTGGCAGGGCTGATTGGCCTGCTTTGCGCGGGCAGCTAGAGCAATTTGAACATATGTCTGTCGTCAGCCTGATCTTCGGCGGCATCTGTGCCATCGCTACCCGGAAGTAGAAATAAACGCATAGGAACGGCAAAAAGGCGCCAGCCATGGTATTTGCACTATGGCCGGCGCTTTTTACATTTTGTATTTTATTTTATAAATATAACACTTTGTTCTGTGCTTTTGATTGTTACTGCTTATCTTTTTTCTGAAACACCTTATTTAAAAGGTACACCCCCAGCACCAGCACGCCCAGGACCAGGAAAATCCCCGCCATCCCGGCGCACAGCATGGTCAGCGTGGTGGGCAATAATGCAAACGACATAATCGTACCTCCTTACACGTACCCGTTCATCAGGGTCAGAATCAACCCGCCGGCAATGACCGACGCGATCTGGCCCGAAACATTTACGCTGATGGAATACATCAGCAGGAAATTCTGGTTATCCTCGGCCAGGCCCATCTGGTTGACCACACGGCCGCTCATCGGGAAGGCCGAGATGCCCGCCGCGCCGATCATGGGGTTGATTTTTTTGCCTTCGGGCAAAAACAGGTTCAGCAGCTTGGCAAACAGCACGCCGCCCACCGTGTCGAACACAAAGGCCACCAGGCCCAACGCCAAAATCAGCAGCGTGTCAGGCTGCACAAATTTGTCTGCCGTCATCTGCCCGGCCACCGTCAGGCCCAGCACGATGGTAATAAGGTTGGCCAGTACGTTCTGCGCAGTCTCGGACAGGGCGTTCAGCACGCCGCACTCTCGCAGCAGATTGCCGAACATCAAAAAGCCCACCAGCGCCACACTGGCCGGGGCCACCAGCCCCGCCAGCACCGTGACCACGATAGGGAACAAAATCTTCGTGGTCTTGGTTACGCTTCCTTTTTTATAAGGCATGCGGATGAGCCGCTCTTTTCTGGTAGTACACAGTTTAATGACCGGCGGCTGTACAATGGGCACCAGCGCCATATAGCTGTAGGCTGCCACCATGATGGCCCCCAGGTACTTGCTGCCCAGGCTGTTCGCCACAAAGATCGCCGTCGGGCCGTCGGCCGCACCGATGACTGCGATGGACGCGGCGTCGGGCAGGTCAAAGAACAGCCCCGCCAGCACCAGCGTGATGAAGATGCCAAACTGCGCCGCCGCGCCAAACAGCATCAGCCAGGGCTTTTCCAGCAGCGGGCCAAAGTCGATCATCGCGCCGATGCCGATGAACAGCAGCAGCGGAAACAGCTCGTTGGACATGCCCGCCTCAAACAGCGCCGAGATCGGCCCCACGGTGTCCCCCTGGGTGATGGCACCCGACAGCGGCAGGTTGACAAGAATCGCACCGAAGCCCATCGGCAGCAGAAGACTCGGTTCCATCTTTTTGACGATGGCCAGGTAGATCAGCAGCCCGCCGATCACCCACATGACCACCATCTGCCAGGTGAGGTTGCCGAAGTTGCTGAACAACCCGGCAAAAGTTTGTAAGATCTGCATACAGTACCTCCCAAATACTGGGCGGCAGGGTATAAAAATAGAGACCCCTGCCGCAGAAAAACTGCGGCAAAAGTCTCAGTGTTTACAGTATGCTCCGGGGCCGTGCGGCCCGTGGTGACGAAGCGATACAGCGCGGCGGACCGCGTCACTTACTCCCTTTTACCCTGCCCATAGTATAGCGGATGGCGGACAAAATTGCAAGGAGATTTTTGCAAAAAACGCACAGACGCGGCAAAATGTTGCACAGGCAAAAAAGCTGTGTTATACTTTTATGGTAAAAAGCACAACGAAACTGAGGGACCTGCCATGATTAAAATTGCCATTGTCGAGGATGAAGCCGCGGTACGCGACCAGCTGACCGACTATGTGCGCCGTTACACCCGCCAGTACGGCACCGAGTTTGAGGTGACCTGCTTTACCGACGGCGACGAAATACTGGAAAACTACCGTCCCGCCTTCGACATCATTTTTCTGGATGTGGAGATGAAGCGCCTCAACGGCATGGAGACCGCCCAGCGCATCCGCGAGCTGGACGACGATGTGCTGCTCATCTTCATCACCAACATGGCGCAGTATGCCATCAAGGGGTACTCGGTGGGGGCGCTGGATTACGTGCTCAAGCCCGTGCCGTACTTTGCGTTTTCGCAGCAGCTGCAAAAGGCGGTCAACCAACTGGCCCGGCGGGCGCGGCATTACCTGGCAGTCCCGGTGGACAGCGGTATGCGCCGCCTGGACACCGCCGCCATCTATTATATGGAAAGTGACGGCCACAAGGTCTGCTTTTACACCGAGGATGGCGACTTCATCGCCCCCGGCGCGCTGAAAGCCTTTGAGGAAAAGCTGGCGAACCGCCCCTTTGCCCGCTGCAACAGCGGGTATCTGGTCAACCTGGCGCAGGTGCGCGGCGTGCAGCAAAGCGAGGTCCAGGTCGGGCCGCACACCTTACAGATCAGCCGCCCGCGGCGCAAGGCGTTTCTGGCCGCCCTGGCCGATTACATCGGGGGTGAGGGCGTATGACCGCAGTACCGGACATCCCACGCCTGTACACGGCCCTGGCCGAGTGCCTGGCTACTTTATTATATGCCCGGCAATTGACGCCGCGCTATTCGGCCAGACGCAGCACCGTCAACAGCCTGATATGGATGGCCGGGCTGGCGGTGTTTATGCAGCTGACCGGCTCGGTGCCGCTGGTGCTGTGGCTTCCCTACATGGTGGCTGCCATCGGCTCGATGTATCTGTTTTTGTGGCGCACCTGCGAGACCACCCCGCTGGAAGCCGGGTATTACTGTGCCCGGGCGTTTATTTTGGCCGAGCTGGCCGCCAGCGTGGAGTGGCAGCTACACTGTGCCCTGTGGCCGCAGCGCACCGGGCGCGACCCGCTGGCCGTGCTGCTGCTTGTGCTGGTGTACGGTGTGCTGTTTACCGCCGTATACTGGATGGAAAAGCGTCGCAGCACCCAGCCCGCCAAGCTGCACATCTCGCCCTTGGGCATGCTGACGGCGGTCATCATGGCCATCACGGTTTTCGCCGTCAGCAATTTGAGCTTCGTCAATAACAACGAAGCCACGATGAGCATCCGCTACATCCGCACGTTGGTGGACCTGGCGGGCGTGCTGATTTTGACCGTCCAGCATGAGCAGCTGCGGGAAAGTGCCCTGCACAGCGAGCTGACCGCCATGGACGATGTACTGCGCCGCCAGTACGAGCAGTACCGCCAAAGCAAGGAAAACATCAAGCTCATCAACCGGCGCTACCATGAGTTAAAGGTGCAGATCGCCACCATCCGTGCCGAGCGCGACCAGGCCAAGCAGGATGCCGCGCTGGCCGCCATGGAAAGCGACATCCGCCGCTACGAGGCCGAGAACAAGACCGGCAACCCCGTGTTGGACATGCTGCTGACTGCCAAAAGCTTGTACTGCCAGCAGCACGGCATCAACATGACCTGCGTGGCCGACGGCAAGCTGCTAGATTTTCTTTCCACCGGCGAAATTTGCACCATCGTGGGCACCGCGCTGGATAACGCCACTGAGAGTGTGGCCGCCGAGCCGGACCCGGAGAAGAAGCTGATCCGAGTAGCCATCTACGCGCAGAACGGCTTTGTGATGCTGCGGTTCGAGAACTACTGCGCCCAACCCGTGGAGCTTGGCCCCGACGGCCTGCCCCTGCGCAGCGCCCACGGCGGCTATGACCTGAAGAGCGTCCGCGCCGCCGCCGAAGCCCACGGCGGCACCCTGACCCTGCATTGGGAGAACGAGTGGTTTACGCTAAGGGTATTGCTGCCGCAGAAATAGCTGAATAGGGGAGAGGCCGCGCACCTCTCCCTTTTTTGCTGCCGCAGCAACCTGCACAAATAAGCACGGGCTTGCTTTGTGCAACATCCACAGCAATTTTTGATACAATTTTGCAACTTTTACAGATTATGCTGTGAAAACGGCAGTTTGTGCAAAATGCAGCCACAAGAGATTCGCTTGTGATAGACTATTGCCAATGAAGCGAAAGCTCATCTTTGCGCAAAGGAAATTTATTATTTAAGAAATCAGGAGGTTATTATGAGAAGAATGCCTGTGGTACGGGGAACCGCAGCGGTTATGGCGTTTCTTACCTTAACAACTGTATCCGCCTCTACCCTAATGTTCACCTATTCCGGTGCCATCAACAAAGCACTGAATATCAACACAAGCAAGATCGTAGAGACCGACGACGCCAGTGCCGTGAACACTGCCTATTATGACAACGAGTTCGGCACCGACTACACCAACAAACAGGCCGCCCTGAAGGTAGAAATGGAAGTGGCTGCAGAAAACGTAGCCCAAGCCGAGGAGGGTACGGTTCTGCTTCGCAACGAAAACGCAGCCCTGCCGCTTGCCGACACAAGCCGTGTGACCATTTTCGGTAACGGTGCGGCTCATTCTACCATGGGCGGCAGCACGACTTCCAGCGTGGCGTCGATTCCTACTATGACCTTCGGCGCTGCTATGCAGAAAGTTTTTGGCGCGGATAATGTCAACACTACGCTGCTGGACAATGCTTACGCATCTCTGGGTACCACCACTGCCACCGAGGTTGTGGAAGCTCCCATTTCTGACGTAGAAAAATACGCCAGCAGCTGGTCCGGCGATTACAACGATGCCGCCATTGCCGTATTTACCCGTCTGGGCGGCGAGAGCAACGATACCGCCATGTTTGGCAAGGACGGCTCTCACTTTCTGGGTCTGCAGGCCAACGAAAAAGACCTGATGTCCTATCTGAAAGCCCAGAAAGCCGCCGGTGTGTTCAAAAAGATCGTTGTCATCATCAATGCTGACCAGATGATGGAACTGGATTGGCTGGACGATTATGATGTTGATGCCTGCGTGCTGGCCGGCGTGCCCGGTGTTATCGGCTACGAGGGCGTTGCCAATGTACTGGCCGGTAAGGTTTCCCCCAGCGGTCATCTGGTAGATACCTACGCTGCCAACTCGCTGTCTGCCCCTGCCACCACCTATGCCTGCGAGAATATGCAGTTGTGGGGCAATGTGGATTACGTCAACAGCAAGGCCACCGACCTTTCCAACGATGGAATCAACGTAGATTACTACACCATCTGCGCCGAGGGTATCTATGTGGGATACAAATACTACGAAACCCGCTATGAAGATGCGGTCATGGGCAGCGGGGATGCTTCCTCCTCCGTCGGATCTTCCACCGGAAACGGTTGGAATTACGCCGATGAGGTTGTCTATCCCTTCGGTTATGGTCTGTCCTATACCGATTTCACCCAGACGCTCAAGGGTGTGACTTTCAACGCCGATACCGACAATTATGAGGTTGAGGTGGAAGTAACCAACACCGGCGATGTGGCCGGTAAGAGCGTAGTCGAAGTGTATGCCCAGACGCCCTACGGCGATTACGAGAAGCAGAACAGCATCGAAAAATCCGCCGTACAGGTTGTCGGTTTCGAAAAAAACCGATACGCTGGAGCCCGGTCAGAGCCAGACTGTCACAGTCGAGTGTGAACGCTATATGCTGGCCAGCTATGACTCTAAGGGTGCGAAGGGTTATATCCTGAGTGCCGGTGACTACTACCTGTCCGTGGGTGATGATTCCCATGATGCACTGAACAACATTCTGGCCGCCAAGGGCTACACCACCGCCAATGGTATGACCGCAGACGGCGATGCCGCCAAGGTTTACAGCTGGAATCAGGCCGAACAGGACACCACCACCTACAAAATGTCCCGCGCAGATGACACCGTGGAGGTCACCAACCAGTTTGATAACGCCGACCTGAACTACTACGGTGTGGACTTTACCTACCTTTCCCGCAGCGATTGGTCCGGCACTTACCCCGCCAGCGTTGTCAGCGTCGATGCCACCGATGAGATGATCGACGACCTGAACCTTGCCTGGTATGAGACTCCTGCCGACGCCCCTGCGGTTTCGGACTTTACGCAGGGTGCCGACAACGGCCTCAAGTTCATCGATATGCGTCTGGTGGAATGGAACGATGATGAGCAGTGGGATGCTTTCCTCGATCAGCTGACCGTGGCGGACATGACCGCCCTGATGCCCGATACCTTTGGTGTGGCCGGGCTTGACAAGATCGGTATGCCTGCCCAGAAGCGTGCAGACGACTGTCTTGGTGTCGGTTCTACGATGATTGCCACCGGTGATAAGTGCCTGAGCTGGGTGTCTGAGGTGATGACCGCCCGCACATGGAACCGCGACCGCATGGAGCGCAAGGGCAGTCTGATGGCAATTCAGGCCGCTTACGCCGGCGTCAACGAAGTCTGGTACGGCGGCGGCAACACGCACCGTACCCCGTTCGGCGGCCGTAACCAGCAGTATTACAGTGAGGATTCCAACTACGGTTACATGATCGGCGCTGTTGAGGCTGCCGCCATGCAGGCCAACGGTGTCAACTATTGTATCAAGCACTTTGCCATGAACGATCAGGAGTCCGGCCGTGAGAGCCTGAACACCTTTGCCAACGAACAGACTGTCCGCGAAACGTATCTGCGTGCCTTTGAGGGTGCCTTTGTTGAGGGCGGCGCTCAGAGCGTAATGACCGCGTTCAACCGTATCGGCGTTGTCTATGTCGCTGTCAATGTGCCTCTGCTGAAGAATGTCCTGCGCGGTGAGTGGGGCTTCAAGGGTCACATCACTACCGACGGTTTCGCTAAGACCTCCACGTACAAGACCCACTATATGGAAATGATTACTGCCGGTATTGACTTCCTCTGCTTGGATCCCGGCGAAACGGCCGCTGCCGTTACCGCTGCCATTGATGGTGGCGATGGCTACATTATGCAGCAGTTGCGCCGTGCCACCAAAGCCAATGTGTACGCTGCCAGCCGTTCGATTTCTGCCAACGGTCTGAGCAGTAACTCCATCGTTGTCAACATTGTCCCGTGGTGGGAGATGGTTTTGCTGGTGGTCACCGCCATCTGCGGCATTACTTTCATCGGCTGCACCGCAGCCTGTGTTGTGATGACCTACGGCAAAAAAAACAAGAAAGTGGAGGGCTGATTCCATGAGTAAAGTAAAAAGTTTCAGCGCAAAATCTTCGCTGGTCGGTGTCGTTTTATCTGCGGCAGCCTTGATTGGCTTTACCGTGTACGGCATGGTCTATGACTATTTTGACACGGTCGTTTTCCTGACTTTGGCACTGGGAATGGTCGGCATGGCCGCCTACGCATTGGTTGACCGCGCATGGAGCGAGTTGCTCAACCTCGCCGCCGTGGCCTGCATCACCTTTGGCATGGGCCTGTTCTTTCTCAACAGCTATCCTGTCTGGGCTGACCGGCTGAACAACATCTCGATGTATGGTTCCCGCGGTACGCTCCTGCCGGTCATTACCCTGCTGGTGCTGATGGTTGCCGCCATTGTGGTCGGCATTGTATCCTGCTTTACGCAGAAGGAGGGCAAAGCGAAATGAAAAACAATACTGCGCCCCGCAAGACGCTGACTGCTGTGCTGGCAGTCGCTATGGCGGCCGGGCTGACCGGCTGCGGCAGCTCGTTGGCTGCTAACACCAACAATTACTTCACCAATGTTTCCTCCATCCTGCACACCCTGCAGACAAACGGCAAGCAGCAGGCGGCTTCTTCCTCCACTGTCTCCAATGATGGCAGTCAGTTGGCGACCCCAACGGATTTCACCGTGGACGAAAGCGGAAACTACAGCTTTACCGGTGTAGAAAACGCAAAGTATTATCTGCTGTACTTCTGCGCCCCGGATGCCACCGGTGACAACGACAGCTACATCTACACCAGCGGTCCCATTGACGCCACCGAGAGCAACACCTACAGCGGCAAGTGCTCGGATGAATTTGATTATGCGTTCGGTTCCTATCTGGCTAAGGTCTACGCTTTCCCTGATCTGACCGATAAAGAGCACAGTATGTCTAAGGGCGCCACGGCGGAATATTCTTGCAGCGGAAATCAGAGCGCCCCTGAACTGAACTATTACTGGAATACCTTTGACGGCACGATGGGGATTCAGGTTGCCAATTTGGATGTTTATGAATTTGAAGCATACCCGGACAAGGTGGATATTACTTTCACCAACACCGAGAACAGCGCCGATGTTGTAACGCTGACGATGGAAAACGTCACCCCGGACAACAATCAGTTGGATACCGATGCTTTGACAGCCGGTGCAACCTATGATGTGACCGCTGTATCTACCAGCAATAGCGAATATGTGCTGAACCAGACGTCCGACACCACCAAAGTGGCCGAGGGGCTGCATCTGGGCGAGAGCAGCGTTATGACGGCCGGTTACAGTTACAGCGATGGCTTTGCCAACAACATCTTCAACTGGCCCCGCGTCTGCGAGAGCTTTGACTTGGAGAACGGCGGCGTAGCCGGCGCTGCTCCGACGATGGGCGGCGGCACATTCGACTTTGTCGCAACACCGGTTTCCTCCGGCGATGGCAACTATACTTACGACCTTGTTGCCGGAACTTGGACACGCAGCGGAAAATTGGAACTGAAAGCAGACGGCACCTTTACCGCCGAACTGGAAGGTTGGGGTCCTGTCAACTCCAGTGAGTATGGCGGAAGTTGGATCGATAACGGTAACGGCACCGCGACTCTCAGCTATGATCCCAGCAAACTTGTTATCAAGTAATACGCAAAAAAATGTATAAAGCAATACCGCACAATTCCGAATTACGGTCTGCGCCTTGTTTCGATGGCTGCGGCCCACGGAACTGCGCGGTATTGTGTTTTGTGTGAACTTTGTGTGAACAGGGAAGGATTTGTGCTATGCAACACAAAGAATTGATACAACAAATGACACTTTTGGAAAAGTGCGCACTGCTCAGCGGTGATACGGTCTTTACCACGCGAGCCTATTCTAAGCACGGTATCCCTGCCATTACCTTGTCGGACGGTCCTAACGGGGTGCGCAAGCAGGCCGGGGCAGCAGACCATCTGGGTCTGAACCCCAGCGTACCGGCCACCTGCTTTCCTCCGGCAGTTACGATAGCCTGCAGTTGGAATCCGGCCTTGGGCGAGGAAATCGGCAAAGCCATGGGGGAGGAAGCCGCCGCGCAGGAGGTGTCCGTGCTGCTGGGCCCCGGCCTGAACACCAAGCGCAGCCCGCTTTGTGGGCGCAACTTCGAGTATTTCTCGGAGGACCCGTATCTCTCCGGCAAGATGGCCGCGGGCTATGTGCGGGGCATCCAGTCCAACGGTATCTCTGCCTGCCCCAAGCATTTTGCCGTCAACAATCAGGAGCTGCGCCGCATGGCGTCGGACTCTGTGCTGGACGAACGCACCCTGCGGGAGATCTACCTGACCGGCTTTGAGATCGTGGTGAAAGAATCCGCACCCAAAACCATCATGTCCAGCTACAATTTGGTCAACGGCACCTACGCCAACGAAAATGCCCATCTGCTGCAGGACATCCTGCGCAGGGATTGGGGCTTTACCGGCGCTGTCGTTACCGACTGGGGCGGCTCCAATGACCATGCACTGGGCGTAAAGAACGGCTCCACGCTGGAAATGCCCGCCCCCGGCGGTGACGCCGTGCGGGAACTGCTGACCGCTGTCAAGTCCGGCAAGATCACCGAGGCCGATGTGGACGCCCGCCTGGACGAACTGCTGACGCTGATTTACGACACCCACACCGCTGTGCAGAACCACAGCCGCAGCTTTGATGCCGACGCCCACCACGCACTGGCCCGCCGCGCCGCTGCCGAAAGCACGGTGCTGCTGAAAAACGAGGACAACCTGCTGCCGCTGGCGGCGGGCACGAAAGTGGCCGTCATTGGCGACTTTGCCGAGACCCCGCGCTACCAGGGCGCAGGCTCCAGCGCGGTCAACTCCATCAAGGTGGATTCGCTGCTGGGCTGCTGGGCCGAAAGCGGACTGGAACAGGTAGGCTTTGCCGCCGGTTTCGACCGCCAGGGCAAGCCCGACGCCGCCAAGCAGGCCGAAGCCGTGGCGCTGGCCCAAAAGGCTGACGTAGTGCTGCTCTGCATGGGCCTGGACGAGATCAAAGAGAGCGAGGGCCTGGACCGCATCGATATGTGCGTAGCATCGAACCAAATCGAGCTGCTGCGTGCGCTGCAAAAGGTCAACTCCAACATTGTGGTGGTGCTCAGCGCCGGTGCATCGGTGGAGACCTCTTGGGCGAACCACTGCAAGGCGCTGGTCTACGGCGCTTTGGGTGGCCAGGCCGGGGCCGGGGCCATGCTGGACGTGCTGACCGGCAAGGTCAACCCCAGCGGCAAGCTGGCCGAGAGCTGGGCCAAGGCGTATTCGGATACCCCCGCCCGGGACAACTTTGCCGGCGACGGCCGCACCGTGCAGTACCGCGAGGGACTGTACGTGGGCTATCGCTACCACCAGACGGCCGGGGTCGCTCCCGCTTATCCGTTTGGGTTTGGCTTAAGCTACACCACCTTTGCCTATTCTGACGTAAAAGCCACGCCCCAGGGCGTAAGCCTGACCGTGACCAACACCGGCGACCGTGAGGGTGCCGAGATCGTGCAGGTCTACGTAGCCAAGCCTGATGCCAAGATCTTCCGCCCCGCGCAGGAGCTGAAAGGCTTTGCCAAGGTGCAGCTGGCGGCAGGGGAGAGCAAGAGGGTGACTGTTGCGCTGGATGACAAGGCGTTCCGCTACTGGAACACGCTCACCAACGCCTGGGAGGTCGAGGGCGGCAGCTATGAAGTCCGCGTCGGTGCCTCCTGCGAGGACATCCGCCTGACCGCTGTTGTTACTGTGGCCGGTACCGGTGCACCCAACCCCTACGAGGGCAAGAGCCTGCCGCACTACACAGGCGGCAAGGTGCAGAACGTGCCCGACGCCGAGTGGGAGACCCTGCTGGGCCGCCCCATCCCGGACGACACCGTAAAAATCGACCGCAACATGACCCTGGGCGAGCTGAACCACAGCCGCAGCCCGCTGTGCTGGCTGATCTGGCTGGTGCTGCATACGCTGCTGACCGCCAGCTACAAAAAAGGCCAGCCCAACCTGAACGTGATGTTCCAATACAACATGCCGCTGCGCGCCCTGGCCAAAATGACCAGCGGGGCCATCAGTATGGGCATGGTGGATGGCATCGTGCTGGAAGCCAAGGGTTTCTGGTTTATCGGTCTGATTAAGGTCATTCTTGAGGCCATCAAAAACATAATTCTCAACGCGCAGCTGGAAAGCCGCCTGCGCAACAGTTGACGGAGGTGCAACGTGCAATTCTGGAATAACTTCGCGGCCAAGCACCCCGCCGCTGCCAAGTGGGTGCGGGAGGGCGGCCTGTTCGTGGTCGTGTCCAATCTTATCACCGTTTTTAAGTATCTGCTGCTGCAGTTTTTGCCCAAGGCCTTTGCCAGCCTGCCGGTGGTAGACTTCGGCTGGCCGGGCATCCCGGTCACGCTGTTTGGCGAGACCTTCCAGTGGAATATTCTGGGCTACGATGCTGCCCACGGCGGCCTGCCCTACTTCTGCGCCTACATGATCGCCATGGTCATCGGCGAGTGCATCAACTTCCCGATCCAGCGCAACTTTGTGTTCCGCAGCAAGGGCAATCTGGCCAAGCAAATTGGCTGGTACGTGGTGGCATTCTGCCTCATCACCTGCATCGTCAACTCCATCAACTGTGTGTGGGTGGCAGTGGCCGGCCTGCTGGTGCCGGACTTCATCTACAACATCGGCACTACCGTTTTGAACGGCGGTATCTCGATGGTCATTTTCTTCTTCGTGAATAAAATCATCTTCCCCGAGGGACAGCAGAAGAAAGACTAAGCGCACTATAAAAATACCGGTCGCCCGGATAAAGCGGCCGGTATTTTGTTTGTGTGGGCGTTATTTGCTTATAGACGTTCTGGAACACGAAGGAGTAGTTTTTCATCATCCCCTCCGGGAACACAAAATGGGTGCCATGGGCCTGCAGCCAGGCGATGGCCTTTTCCACGCGCTCCAGCGGGTAGCTGTGGTTGCCCTCGCCCTTGGCAGGGGACATTGTCATCACGTTGACACGCTGCCCCAGCAGCCACTTGACCATGGCGCGGGCCAGCGTGTCCTCGGGATCATCGCCCAGTATAGCGATGATAAAACAAAGCTGCCGCACAGCTTCGTCTCTGTGCGGCAGTTTTCTTATCGCTATTCCTTTAAATTAAGCCCTTGTCGGCGCAATAGTGATAGATGCCATCCTCGTACACCGGGCCGCAGATTTCATCGGCGATGGCTTTCAACTCGGGCGAGCCATTCTCCATAGCCACACCGGTGCCCACAGCCTGCAGCATTTCCCGGTCGTTGTTGCCGTCGCCAAAGGCCAATGCTTCGGCCTTGTCCAGCCCGTAATAGGCCAGCATTTTTTCAATGCCGATGCCCTTGCCGCCGCCCGCGGGGATGACATCCACCGCGCGGTCCCACCAGGCGGCGATCTTCGCCCCCGGCGCACCGTCCAGCAGGGCAGGGTAGTCCTTCGGGCGGCAGCCCAGCATCAGCTGGTAAATGTCTTCCGCGCACACAGCGTCAAAGTCGTCCGCCACAGGCACGGGTTCGTTGGCAATGAAAAAGTAGTCGGTCAGGTCGGTGTCGGTGCCGTTGGCCGCCAGGCGGTCCCTGGTAGAAACACAGACCGGCCGCCCCAGCGCCGCCGCGTTTTGGATAAAACGCACCACGTCCTTGTGGGGGATGGGGTTGCTGAAGATGACACCTTTCCTGTCATAGCACAGCGAGCCGTTGAAGGTCAGGTACGCATCAAACGCAACCCCGTCGATTTTGGGCAGCACCATGGGGGAGCGCCCAGTGGCGATGCAGATTTTGATGCCGCGGTCCTGCAAACGGTGCAGAGTCTCCAACATTTTTGGGGTGATTTTCTTCGCCTGCATATCGATCAGCGTACCGTCAATATCAAAGAAAACGATTTTCGTCTGTGGCATGGGGTACCTCTCCTTTAAACGATATACGATCAGTATACTGCCGTGATGGCATAGTTTCTATCAATTTTCCGCCCAAAAGCAGCAGAATCCCGCCAAAATAGGCGGTCAGTGCATCCAGATGTTGTTTTCCAGGTCCTTCAGGCGGCTTTTGTAGTCGTTGATCAGGGTGTCCGTATTTTCCCCGTCCGGGAAGCTGACCAGGTAGCCGTCCCCGGCTTCGTGGAAACCCACGATCCCGGCCAGGCCTGCCATCTCGGCCACTTTCAGCAGGGTATGGTAGTCATACTCGGCCGCGCTGATGTACAGATTCTTCAAAATCAAGACCTCACTTTTCCGGCGCAGAATGCTGCGCAATTATAGCTATTATACCAGCCCCGGCCGGATTTTGCAAAGCGGATTTTATCGGGGCAATTGGTCCGAGCCGTCCCCTACGCAGGGCGGGCGGGGGCGTTGTCCCCGGCCGCATGGAGGATGCCCCCGTTATTCCGCCCACACAACAAAAAAAGCAGGCGGCCCGTCTCATCCGGGCTGCCTGCTCAAATTTTACGTACTTACAACAGTTTGTTCCCCAGTGCCTTGGTCGTTCTCTCGCGGGATAGGCTGACAAGCTCCTGGTTGTCCAGTGTGTAGCGCAGTACCAGCACGTTGGCCACAAACAGCACCGCCAGCTTCACCGGCATACTGCCGGAGTCCAGCGGGCTTTCCTTAGCGCCGCACAGCAGCACCACGTCCGCCAGCGCCGTGCCGGGGGCGTCATCATAGTGGGTCAGCAGAATGACCTTTGCGCCGTTGTCCTTGGCCAGACGCAGCGTATCCATCATGTCCCGCGTTGCGCCGGAGTAGGAAACGAACAGCACCACATCCTCCGGCCCCATCAGGCTGGCCGCGATGGCCTGCATGTGGCTGTCGCCGCTGGTATGGAACTTCGTGGAGATGGTGGCAAACCGCGCCCAGATGTCACTCGCCAGCAGGCTGCTGCCGCCCTGCCCGAAGCAGAACACCTGCCGTGCCCGCTGCAGCAGCGTGGCGGCCTGGTCGATGGCATCGGGGTCCAGCGCGTTGCGGGTGCCGTTCAGTGCATCGATGGCCGTATTGTAGGCGTGGGTGCATAAAATCTGCGTATCTACGCCGGGTTCCAGCTTTAATGCCACCGGCACCGTCATGGCGTTGGCCTTGGCCAGGGCAATCTTCATCTCGTTGTAGCCGTCAAACCCCAGGGAGCGGCAAAAGCGGAAAATGGTGGCCTCGGCCACGCCGCACGCCTTTGCCAGCGAGGAGATCGATAAATACTGGGCGTCCTCGGCATGCTGCACCAGGTAGTCCGCCACGATCGTGCCGGATTTTGTCAGGCTGTCGTGCTTGGCACGCAGCATCTCCCAAAAATTCTGCTCAACCATAGATGAAGATTCCTTTCCCTCGGTTTTGCGGCCCTGCTGAGGGTCGCCTAACCCTTACTATAATAGTGTAACGCCTGTCAGCGCATTTTTCAAGGCCTCGGCCACCGCTTTATGAGCCTCCGGCGTCAGGTGCATGCCGTCAACAGGGGAGCATCCCGCCCCGGGCAGCAGGTTGGCGTCCAGAAACCGCACGCCGGGCAGGTCTTTCAGCATCGGCTCCAGCTGGGCGGCGATGCCGGCACGGCGGTCAAGCTGGGCCTGGTGGACGAGAACGGGCAGGTGGTATCCGGCGCCGAGCGCAGCGTCAGCTTTGACGGCTACAAAACGCCGATTCTGGACACCGTCACCGCCGCCATCCGGGACTTTATCGCCCCCCACGATGCCCCGGCGCTGGCCGGCATCGGCGTATCTGCCACCGGCCAGATCGACAGCCGCCGCGGCGTGGTGGCCGGCACCTGCGGCAACTTTCCCGGGCTGGTTCACATCTTCAACCCGCAGCTGATCTTGATCGGCGGCGGCGTCAGCGCCCAGCAAGAGCTGCTGATCGACCCGCTGGCCGAAAAAGTACGCGCCAGCGTCATGCCCGCTTTTGCCGAGGGACTGGAACTGAAATCCGCTGCCCTGCAGAATGATGCCGGGCTGGTAGGTGCCGTGTACTATTTTAAAAAGCACCACGATTAAATCACCCGCCTAAAAAACAAAAAAATCCCCGCACCGCAAGGGGCGGTACGGGCTGCCTTCGCTCTCAAATCAGCGCATCCTCTATGATATCCATCAGGTGGACCGGCTCCAGCTGGCCGGCGGTACATCGCGCCGCCAGATTCTCTACAAAAACAGGGTCGGTAGAAACATCTGAGACCTTGCACACCACCTGCCAGTGCCCGGCCGCTTCTCTCTGCGCCGCAATGCCGAAAGAACGATACCGCCCCAGATAAGGAGAGGACAGTTCTTCCGATACAGAGATATAGCGGTACATCCTATCGCCTCCCTCCCGTGTGCCGCATCGTTCTTAAACCGCATCGGTTATGGTGGGAAGTATAACATCCGTTTTATTACAGCTTTCTCACCCGTTTATGCGGCGTAAGCGCTTACTGTCCCGCCTTCGACACGCTGTGACAGGATTTCACGATAGAAAGCAATATTTATGCCTTTTTTGCCTCTCCCCGGGTAAAAGTTTCCGCAAAAAACCGCGCCGTGATACGATCTCACGGCGCGGTATTCTTATTTTATCGCAATGATTTTGTCCTGTTAAGCGGCAGGCTCAGTCCAGAATACGGCCATCGGTGGAGATGGTCACCACCTGCCAGGGCAGGAATTTGCCGCTGGCCTGCAGGGCGCGCTTGGCGGCGTTTTCCAGGCCGCCGCAGCAGGGCACTTCCATCCGCACAACGGTCACTTCTTTGATGTCGTTGTCGCGGATGATGCGGGTCAGCTTTTCGCTGTAATCCACATCGTCCAGCTTGGGGCAGCCCACCAGCGTAATGTGCCCGCGGATGAACTTCTGGTGGAAAGCCGCGTAGGCGTAGGCCGTGCAATCGGCGGCGATCAGCAGCTTGGCACCGTCAAAGTAGGGGGCGTTGGTGGGCACCAGTTTGATCTGCACCGGCCACTGGCGCAGCTGGCTGGGGGCCGTTTCCGGCGTAGCGGCGGCGGTTTCGGCATCGGGGTGCAGGGCCTTGGCCATACTGCCGGGGCAGCCGCCGAAGGTGCGGGGCGCACTGCCGGGGCAGGCGTGGGCCGCTTTATGCTGCTTGGCAGCCTGCACGGCGGCCTCGTTGTAGGGCACGGCCTCGCGCTCCACAAAAGTGATGGCCCCGGTGGGGCAGTGGGGCAGGCAGTCGCCAAAGCCGTCGCAGTAATCGTCCCGCATCAGATGGGCTTTGCCGTTGACCATGGCAATAGCGCCCTCATGGCAGGCGTTGGCGCAGGCGCCGCAGCCGTTGCACTTGGCCTCATCAATTTCAACAATTCTTCGTTTCATCATGGTTCTCCTTGCATTTTGCTCCTGAGTTTGTTATAAAATATAGGTAAGAACATATAGGGGCGCGAATAGGGGCGAGAAAAGCCTCCCTCCCAGAGGGGGGCATTCCATCCATCGGCCCGCAAAGTGTTCCACATTGCTACCAGTATACTACATCATCTCGTCTTCGTCTGTTGTTATGACAACGCAGGAGTGCCAAACTATGGAAAATTCCGCTTATCTTGCCCTGCCGCTGTTTGCGGGGCTTGCAGCCGGGGACATCCCCGCGGCGCTGGCCGCGCTGGATGCCCTCTGCCGCCCCTTTGCCAAGGGGGAGACCCTGTTGGAGGCCGGGCAGCGCGGTGCGCCGATGGGCGTGGTGCTGGCGGGCCGGGTGCTTATCGAGCATCTCGACCTGTGGGGCAACCGCACGTTGCTGGGCCGCGCCGCCGAGGGCGAGCTTTTTGCCGAGACTTACGCCTTTCTGCCCGACCAGCCGATGCTGGTCAGCGTAGTGGCGGCGGAGCGGGGCGAGGCACTGTTTTTGGACCCCGGCAAGCTGATGGCCCCCGGGTGCGAACCCTGGCGCTGGCAGATGATGCAAAACCTTTTGCACATTTTGGCGGGCAAAAATTTGAATCTGGCCCGCCGCAGCCTGTACACTGCACCCAAGACCATCCGGGAGCGGGTGACGGCCTACTTTTCCACGCTGGCCGTGCAGAAGGGCAGCCTGGAGTTTGAGCTGCCCTTTGACCGCCAGCAGCTGGCCGACCACCTGGGCGTCGACCGCAGTGCGCTGTCCAGCACGCTTTCTGCCATGCAGCGCGACGGCCTGCTGACCATCGACCGCCGCCGCGTCTGCCTGAAAAAGGCGGAAGGGCTGTAAGGGATATGTATCATTTCCTATTGCCGGATAGAGTGAGAAATGAGACATGAGAATTATACGTATCTATGTAGTTAATGTGTCTCACTTTATTTTACCTGAGACATGTTGCCCCTAGACAAAATACAGTATAATTTTCATCTTACGGTAAGGGCGCACATTGTGCGTCCGCCCACCGTGCAGCCCTGCAAGCGCCCCTACAAAACGTGTACTACCCTTTAGGGCCGGGAAGTGTTTTTCTAGTTATCAAGATAAGGGTATATCTTGATAACTAGAAAAACACCTCCCGTGCGCATCCCATTTTCTCAAAAGCGAAATTTCAAAAGCTGGATAGCCAATAGAGTGAAATTTTGAGATTTTGAGAATAAGTCGATACAACGTGTTTTTATTAGCTATAGAATAAGACGTGTGAGGCGTAAGTGAAATAATAGATAGTTTAAACGAACCATTTTCTCAATATTTCATTATTTCACTTTCTCACCTGTCTCAACTTTGAAATTTTGAGACATATCCATTTATAATAAATATCGTATCAACGTATTAAATCAATATGTCTCATTTCTCAAATCTCTACCCGTGTAGGTTTTGAGACAAGTTGAGACAGATCAAGACGCAATAAAAGCAAAGGCTCCCCATTTCTCGTGGGGAGCCTGTTTTTATCTGCTATGCAGGGGCGAGCATTGCTCGCCCCTGGACGTTTGCGTTACCGCACGGTTTGCGGGCGACCAATGGTCGCCCCTGCAAAAGTGGCTGCCGTTTTACTGCACTGTGGTTGCCACCTGGGGTGCGCCGCCGGCCAGTTCTTCGGCGGTCAGCGGGCGGATGGGAGCGATGGGCGTGTCCAGCTTTTCGCGGGCGACCGCCAGCATCAGCTTGATGCGGTTCTCCTGGTTCACGCGGGTGGCGCTGGGGTCGTAGTCCACCGGCGTGATGTTGGCGTCCGGGTGCAGGGCGCGGATCTTATTGATCATGCCCTTGCCCACGATGTGGTTGGGCAGACAGCCGAAGGGCTGGGCACAGACGATATTGCCGTAGCCGCCCTCGACCAGCTCGATCATCTCGGCGGTCAGCAGCCAGCCTTCGCCCATCTTCGCCCCCAGCGAGATGATGCCTTCCGGTTTCTTCATCAGCTCGCGGAACGACCCCGGCGCGTAGAAGCCGTACTTGCGCATGGCGTCGTAGCTGGCGCAGCCGATGCCGTCCAGCCAGCCCAGGAACTTGTCGGCACCGCCGGCCACCAGCTTGTTGCCGCCGTACAGGTCGATGTCCAGCCGGTAGTTGGCCACACAGTACTCCACAAAGCCCATCAGGCCGGGCAGGTTGACCTCGCAATCCTGGCTTTCCAGGAACTTTTCCAGGTCGTTGTTGCCCAGGGGCGAGTACTTGACGTAAATTTCGCCCACCACGCCGACCTTGACCTTCGGCACGCGGGTAATGGGAATGGTGGCGTAGTCGGCGGCAATGTCATAGAACCGCTTCTTCATATCGTGGGCGGAGTAGTTCTTGTCGCCCCGAATCCAGCCCTGGATCGTAGAAATCCACTTTTCGGTCATGGCGTCGGCGTCACCCCTGCGGTCCTCGTAGGGGTAGGTCTGGCTGCGCAGCGCCACCAGCATGTCACCGTAAAAGATGCTGGCAATGACCTTGCGCAGCAGCGGCAAGGTCAGCGGCAGGCCGCTGCCTTTCTCCAGGCCGGAGAAGTTCAGCGATGCTACGGGGATATTGCCGTACCCAGCCTTGACCAGCGCCTTGCGCAGCAGCTTGATGTAGTTGGAGGCACGGCAGCCGCCGCCCGTCTGGGTGATAAGCAGGGCGGTATGCTCCAGGTCATACTTGCCGCTGTTCAACGCATCCAAAAACTGGCCGATGACCAGCAGGGCAGGGTAGCAGGTGTCGTTGTGGACGTACTTCAAGCCCAGCTGCGCCACCTCGCTGCCGCAGTTGCCCAACACCTCGGTCTGGTACCCCTCGCTGGCCAGGGCGGCCTGCATCAGGCGGAACTGGGTCACAGCCATGTTGGGGATAAGGATCTTATGGGTCTTTACCATGTCCTTGGTAAAGTTCGGAGTCATGTATTCCATACTTGCCTCAATCTTTGTGGTCTTCTTTGCGTTCTTCCAGTGCGGCAAACAGGCTGCGCAGGCGGATATTCACCGCGCCCAGGTTGGTGATTTCGTCAATTTTCAACTGGGTGTACAGCTTGCCGCCCGCCTGCAGGATCTCGCGGGTCTCATCGGTGGTAACGGCGTCCAGACCGCAGCCGAAGGACACCAGCTGCACCAGGTCCATATCGGGCTGCTCTGTGCAGTATCTGGCGGCAGCGTACAGGCGGCTGTGGTAGGTCCACTGGTTCAGCACCGAGGTCTGGAATTTCTGCTCGTAGCAGCTGACCGAATCCTCGGACACAACGGCCGCGCCCTGGCGGATGATGAGCTGGTTGATGCCGTGGTTGATCTCCGGGTCCACATGGTAGGGGCGGCCCGCCAGCACGATAATGTGGCGGCCCTCCTTACGGGCGGTGGCGATGATTTCCGCGCCCTTGTCCCGCAGCTGCTGCATGTGGCGGTGGTACTCGTCATAGGCGGCATCGATGGCGGCATGCACATCCTTTTTGTTCAGGCCGGGGAAGTACTTGTCCAGCGCCTGGGCAAACTTGCCGTAAAAGTCCTTGCGGCGCTCCAGGTTGAAGTAATCGTAGATGAGCCGGGTCCTGGTCAGCTCGGGGCAGTTGCCCTCCAGCACCTCGGGGTAGTAGGCGACCACCGGGCAGTTATAGTGGTTGTCGCCCAGGTGTTCGTCCAGATTGTAGCTCATGCAGGGGTAGAACACCGCATCGACGCCCTGCTCGCACAGCCACCTGATATGGCCGTGGCTCAGCTTGGCGGGGAAGCAGGCCGTGTCGCTGGGGATGGTAGCCTGGCCGCTCTGGTACAGCTTGCGGTTGGAGAAGGGGCTGACCGTGACCTTAAAGCCCAGCCTGGTGAACAGCGTATGCCAGAAGGGCAGCAGCTCGTACATATTCAGGCACAGCGGGATGCCGATATTGCCGCGCGGGGAAGCCGGGGCCGGGGCATTGCGGTACTCCTCGATGAGCTTGAGCTTGTAGGCGTAGAGGTCCAGATCCTCGTTGTTGGCCTTGCCGGTCACCGGCTTATCGCAGCGGTTGCCGGAGATAAAGCGCTTGCCATCGGCAAAAACGTTCACGGTCAGCTGGCAATGGTTGCCGCAGCCGCCGCACTGCACGGTGTTGACTTTCTGGCTGAAACTGCGCAGTTCTTCCTCGGTCAGCACCGTGCTGCGGGCGTTCGCGCCCGCGCGGGCCTTGCCGTACAGCGCAGCGCCGTAAGCACCCATCAGGCCGGCAATGTCGGGGCGGATGACGTTGACGCCCATCTCTTTTTCAAAGGCGCGGAGGACGGCCTCATTATAGAAAGTACCGCCCTGCACGACGATGTTGCGGCCCAGCTCCTCGGGGCTGGAAGCGCGGATGACCTTGTACAGCGCGTTCTTGACCACCGAGATGGACAGACCGGCGCTGATGTTTTCAATCGATGCACCGTCCTTCTGTGCCTGCTTGACCGAGGAGTTCATGAACACGGTGCAGCGGCTGCCCAGGTCGACGGGCTTGTCGGCAAACAGGCCCAGGGCGGCGAATTCTTTCACGTCGTAGCCCAAAGCCTGGGCGAAGGTCTGCAAGAAGCTGCCGCAGCCGGAGGAGCAGGCCTCGTTCAGGAAGATGTTGCTGATAGCGCCATCCTCGATTTTAAAGCACTTCATATCCTGGCCGCCGATGTCGATGATGAAGTCCACGTCCGGCAAAAAGTGCTTGGCTGCGGTAAAGTGGGCCACGGTCTCAACAAGGCCGCGGTCACAGTGGAAGGCGTTTTTGACCAGTTCCTCGCCGTAGCCGGTGGTGGTCACGCTGGCCACCTGCAGGCCGGGATGGTCCTCGTACAGTTTCAGCAGCGTTTCCTTGACCAGCGGGATGGGGTTGCCCAGGTTGGGGCGGTAGCTCTCAAACAGGATGTTGGCGTTTTGGTCGATGACCACCAGCTTGATGGTGGTGGAGCCGGAGTCGATGCCGATATGCACCGGCCCGCAATCTGCGCCGAAGGGCAGGCAGGGGACGGAGGCCTTCATGTGGCGGGCGTGGAACTCCTCGTACTCCTGCTTATCGGCAAACAGCGGCGGCAGGCTCACGTAGGTGGCCGTGGCGCTGTAATTGTCCAACCGCTGGGCGACCTCGTGCAGGTCCAGCACCTCATCGGCGTAGAAGGCCGCGCCCATGGCCACAAAAAGCAGGCTGTTCTCCGGCAGGGTGCCGGTAACGCCCAGGGTCTTGTCAAAGCTCCGGCGCAGCGTTTTGGAGAAGGTCAGCGGCCCGCCCAGGTACAGGATGTTGCCCTGGATGGGGCGGCCCTGGGCCAGGCCCGCGATGGTCTGGTTGACCACTGCCTGATAGATGGACGCTGCGATGTCACCGGCCTGTGCGCCCTGGTTGATCAACGGCTGGATGTCGCTTTTGGCAAACACGCCGCAGCGGCTGGCGATGGTGTAGGTGCGGGTAGCCTGCTGGGCCGCCCGGTCCATCTCGTCCGCGCCCATCTTCAGCAGGGTGGCCATCTGGTCGATGAAAGCACCCGTGCCGCCGGCGCAGCTGCCGTTCATGCGGACCTCGGTGCCGTTCGTCAGGAACAGGATCTTGGCATCCTCGCCGCCCAGCTCAATGATGCAGTCGGTGCCGGGCACCAGACGGTTGGCGGCCACGCGGGTCGCAAAGACCTCCTGCACAAAGGGGACCTTGCAGCTGTCCGCCAGGCCCATACCGGCCGAGCCGGAGATCGCCAGGTAGGCTTTGCCATCGGGCAGATATTCGGCAGCTACTTTTTCCAGCAGCGCCCTGCCTTTTTCCAAAATATGGCTGAAATGCCGCTCGTATGTAGAAAATACGATCTCTCCGGCGTCGTTCAGCACAACACACTTAATCGTGGTGGAACCAATGTCCAGACCAACTCTCATACGGATTTGACCTCCTGCGGTGTAACCTGTGGGGAAAAGGGAATGGGCCGCCGGGCAGCAAAGCGCTGTACCCAGCAGTACCATATTAAGTTATTATACGATTTTTCGCCACGATTGGCAAGGTTTCTATAATAATGTATATCCTGTCAAATTGCAAGCGTTGTACCAAAAACCGGCAAATTGTACCAAAAAACACCAAAGCGGCGCAGAAAGATTCCTGCACCGCCCTGGTGTCAAAAGAAAAGAGGAGTATGGATGAAAAAACTTGGGGTCACGTTCTCGTTCCGGGTCCCTGCTCCCTTCCTGAGAACATTTATAGTATACCCGGCGAATGTGAAAAGAAAATGAACTGAATTTGAAGAAATATGAAAAAATGTGTGATAAGATTGTAACGGGTGCGGGGGCATTTACGTGGCTGCGACTTTGGTGGCCCTCTCTGCGAGGGAGGCTTTTTCCAACCGTGCAGCAATTTTACGGATATACGAAACCCAAAAAATGTGGTACAATAATGGCAGCATCAAAATCCAGGCAAAGAGGTGCCGCATCATGGCCAATCGCATCAATTATCAACTGGAAATGGAAAAGGTCCTGCGCCAGCTGGGGGATACCAAACCCACGCTGCTGCTGCATGCCTGCTGTGCGCCCTGCTCCAGCGCCACGCTGGAACGGCTGGCCGAGCATTTCCGGCTTTCCATTTTATATTATAACCCCAACATCTACCCGCCCGCCGAATATCACCGCCGCGAGGCCGAGTTGGAGCGCTTTGTGGAGCAGGCGGGCTACCGCTACCCGGTCATCGAGCTGCCCTATGAACCCGACGAGTTCTACACCGCCGTCAAGGGCTTAGAGCAGGAGCCGGAGAAAGGCGGGCGCTGTACCGTCTGCTACCGCCTGCGGCTGGAGCAGACCGCCCGGTACGCCGCCGCCCATGGGTTCGAGTGGTTCTGCACCACACTGTCCATCTCGCCCATGAAAGATCCCATCCGCATCAACGCCCTGGGGCAGGAATTGGGCGAGAAATACAACGTGTGCTTTCTGCCCAGCGAGTTCCGCAAAAAGGACGGCTACAAGCGCAGTCTGCAATTAAGTGCCGAGTACGGCCTCTACCGCCAGGACTACTGCGGCTGCGTCTTCAGCAAGCAGGAGCGGGGCGTGTAAGCCGCCGCCCCCCCAAAAGCCCCCTTGTATAAAGGGTGACTCCCCGCAGTGCGGGGAGATGTCGCGAAGCGACAGAGGGGCCCGGGCCCGAAGGGCTGTCAGCGAAGCTGACGGGGGGATCGTCTCGTCTGTGTGGCAAGTCGGTTTACAATTTCACACCCCGCATTTTCCGGGCGGTTCAGCCTGCCCGGGACGCAGGAGAACCAGGAGTTTTGTATGACATTTTATTCTTTTTTGTTTTTGTTTTTTGCCTACTCCTTCCTCGGCTGGGTAGGGGAGGTCCTTTACACCGCCGTGACCAGGCGCAGGTATCAGGACCGCGGCGTCCTCAATGGGCCGCTGTGCATTCTGTACGGCATCGGTGCCCACCTCATCAGCTTTGCTTTGCGGGACCTCAGCAATGACAGCTGGTTCTTTTTGGCCGTCTTCAGCGCCGTGTACGCCACCGTCATCGAGTGGGTGGCCGGCCACATCCTGGAGCACACCAGCCACACCCGCTGGTGGGACTACAGCGATATGCCGTTTAACCTGGACGGCTACGTCTGCCTGGGGGCCTCGGCCCTGTGGGGCGTGTTGGGCGTTGTTGCGGTGAAATGGGGCAACCCGCTGCTGCTTGCCCTTTATGGCTTGCTGCCCCACCGGCTGATTGCCATTATCCTGTGGGCGGCGCTGGTCATCTTTGCCATTGACGCCGTGGGCACCCTTTTGGCCATGCTGGGCCTGCGTTACCGCTGGGCCGCCGGGGCGGAGATCGAGAACCGCCTGGCCAACTTTACCGTCAACACCGGCATGGCGCTTCTGGGCTGGGTCGAGCAGCGCATGAACAAGGCCCACCCGGCCCTGACCTTCCGGCGCCAGCGCCGGGCCAAAAGCACCACCTTTGCCGAAGGATGCAGCCCGTATAAGATCATCCTGCTTTTCTTCATCGGCGCGTTTTTGGGCGATATTACCGAGACGATCTTCTGCCGCATCACCGCCGGTTACTGGATGAGCCGTTCCAGCGTGGTGTGGGGGCCGTTTTCCATCGTGTGGGGCCTGGCCATTGCCGCCGTGACCCAGCTGCTCTACCGCTACAAGGACCGCTCCGCCAGCTGGCTGTTTGTGGCGGGCACCTTGCTGGGCGGCGCGTATGAGTATTTGTGCAGCGTGTTTACCGAGGTCGTGTTCGGCACGGTGTTCTGGGATTACAGCGCCATCCCGTTCAACCTGGGCGGCCGCATCAACCTGCTGTACTGCTTCTTCTGGGGCTTTGCCGCCATTGCCTGGTTCAAGGTGTTGTACCCGCCCATCTCCCACATGATCGAGTCCCTCCCCAAGCGGTTCGGCACCGTGCTGACCTGGGGGCTGTGCGTGTTCATGGCCGCCAACATCGCCGTCAGCTCCGCTGCGCTGGTGCGCTATAACGAGCGTGTCCGCGGTGAAGCCGCCGCCACCAGCCTGGCCGCCTGCCTCGACGAGCATTTCGACGACGCCCGCATGGCCAAGGTCTACCCCAAAGCCGTGCATGTAGAAAAGTAAGGCGGCGGGGGAGAGAGCCTTGCCTGAAGCTCTCTCCCTCCCGGATAGAGGCTTTTTTGAGTTTGTATCTTTTCCCGAAGTGTGCTATACTGATAGCCGCACGAAAATTTGAAGGAGGAACTGCCCATGCTGCGTACTGATGCGATGGAAGAATACGGCAAGGCCCAAAAGCTGGGCCAGAAAGATTACCGTGAGAAGATGCTCCACGGGCAGTCCCCGTTTTTGCCGGTGCTGGATGAAATCCTGCAAAACGTGCAGGTGGAAAACCAGCTGCCCCTGGGCCTGGTCGAAATCCCGATAAAGCTGGTGGTCGGCACCAAAACGACAGGCCGCACCGCCGCTTTTGCCAGCAATTTTATGCCCCTGCTGGATTTAAAGAGCGAGTTCGGCTCCAAGTGGGTCTCCCTTTGCATGGCCCACGTGGACGAGGGCATCCGTGACCCCATCCGCTGCTTTGAGTACATGGGCCGCTTCTATGTGCAGGAGGGCAACAAGCGCGTCAGCGTGCTGAAATACTTCGAGGCCGGCAGCGTGACCGGCAACGTCACCCGCGTGGTGCCCAAATACAACGATACCCCGGAAGTGCGCCTGTACTATGAGTTCATGCACTACTATCCGCTCATCCAGACCTATCTGTTGACCTTTACCAAGCCCGGCAGCTACGGCCGCCTGCAAAAGGCCATGGGCAAAGGCCCCGAGGAAAAGTGGACCGCCGAGGACCGCGCCGCCATCCTGTCCCTGTACAACTGGGTCGAGAAGGCCTACACCGCCTTGGGCGGCGACAAGCTGCGCGCCACTGTGGGGGACGTACTGCTGCTGCTTCTGCGCCTGTACTCGATGGAAGAGCTGACCAAAGCCAGCCCCAACGAGCTGCAGCAAAAGATCGACGCCCTGTGGGATGACGTGCTGGCCCTGCAGAACGATGACCCCGTCACCGTCAGCGAAAAGCCGGCCGAGCCTGCCCAGACAAAACTGCTGGAACGCATTTTGCCCATCCACCCGGCACCCCCCACCCACTTAAAAGTTGCCTTCATCCATGAGCGCACCCCGGAGACCAGTTCCTGGACCAGCCAGCACGAGTTTGGCCGCACCCAGCTGGACAGTGTATTTGAGGGCAAGGTGGAGACCTTTGCCTACTTCAACGCTGTGCCCGGCCGGAACGCCGACCTGCTGATCGAAGCCGCCATCTCCCACGGCGCAGACATCGTATTCACCACCAGCCCCAAGCTGGTGGGCGCCAGCCTGCGCTCGGCAGTCAAGCACCCCACGGTGCGCATCCTCAACTGCTCCATGGAGATGCCCTACGCCAGCATCCGCACCTATTACACCCGCGTATACGAGGCCAAGTTCATCACCGGCGCCATCGCCGGGGCCATGGCCGGCACCGACCGCATCGGCTATGTGGCGGATTACCCCAGCTTCGGCGTGCCCGCCAACATCAACGCCTTTGCGCTGGGTGCCCGCATGGTCAACCCCCGCGCCCGCATTGAGCTGCGCTGGACCTGCCTGCCCGACCAGGAGGACCCGCTGGCCGTCTTTACCCGCAAGGGCATCACGGTGGTTTCGGGCCGCGACGCACCGGTGCCGGGCCGCCCCCAGCAGGAGTTCGGCACCTTCCTCATCCGTCCGGGCGGCGTATTGCAAGATCTGGCTACGCCCTTCTGGCACTGGGGCCAGTTCTACGAGAATGTGGTGCACAGCGTGCTGGACGGCGGCTGGGTGCGGGATAAATCCGGCACCGACGGCCGCGCCGTCAACTACTGGTGGGGCATGAACAGCGGTGTCATGGACGTGCTGCTCAGCCGCGAGCTTCCCTCGGATGTGGCGCATCTGGCCCGCATCCTGCGGACAGGCGTCACCGCCGGTATGATCGACCCGTTTGCCTGCCGCATCACCGACCAGAACGGTACGGTGCGCAACAGCGGCCGCCACGGGCTGGATGTGGAGCAGATCGTCCACATGGACTATCTGTGCGACGCCGTGGACGGCACCATCCCCGAGTACGACGACCTGACCGAGCAGGCCCGCCCGATGTACCGCATGCAGGGTATCCACCGTGACCAGCTGCCTGCCGAGAAGGAGGCCACGCTATGAAGCTGCTGTGCATTGCCGATGAGGAGTGCAAGGCGCTTTGGGATTACTATACTCCCGATAAGATCGAGGGCGTAGACCTCATTATAGCCTGTGGCGATCTGAACCGCCACTATCTTGAGTATCTTACCACCATGGCCCCCGTGCCGGTTTTGTACGTGCACGGCAATCATGACGAAAACTATGACCATCACCCGCCCGAGGGCGCCATCTGCCTGGATGACGACCTGTTCGTCTACCACGGGCTGCGCATTGTGGGGCTGGGCGGGTCCTGCCGCTACCGCACCGGTGCCTGGCAGTTTACCGAGGCCGAGATGCGCAAGCGTATCAACCGCCTGCGGGGCAAGATCGACCGCCACGGCGGGTTTGACATCCTTGTCACCCACGCGCCGATGCACGGCTACGGCGACTTGAACGACCTGCCCCACCGCGGCTTCACCGTCTTTCACGAGCTGCTGGACCGCTACCATCCCCAGCTGATGCTGCATGGTCATATCCATCTGACCTACGGCTGCAACATCCCACGGGAGCACCGGTATGGGGCCACCCGCATCGTCAACTGCTACGAGCGTGTCGCCCTGGAGGCCGAGCCTGTGCTGAAAGAACGCACGGGGCACCGCTTCCTGGCACGCCTGCTGCAGCGACCCTGACACCATTTGTAAGGAGAACCACCCATGACTAAAATTGCCGTATTCGGCGCAGGCACCTGGGGCATTGCACTGGCCCGTCTGCTGGCGGTCAACGGCCGCGATGTAACCGTTTGGAGCGCGATCCCCGCCGAGCTGAAATCCCTCAGCACCACCCGCCGCCACCCCAACCTGCCGGGTATGGAGCTGCCCTCCGCCATGCATTACACCGCCGATATTGCCGAGGCCTGCACCGGGCGCGACATCCTGCTGTTTGCGGTGCCGTCCCCGTTTGTGCGCTCCACCGCCAAAAAGGCAGCCACGTACATCCCGGATGGCCAGCTGATCGTGGACGTGGCCAAGGGGGTCGAGGACAAAACCCTGATGACGATGAGCGAGATCATCGAGGATGAGCTTGCCAAGGCCAAGCGCACCGCCCGCGTGGTGGCCCTCTCCGGCCCCACCCACGCCGAGGAAGTGGCCCGCGATATGCCGACTTTAATTGTTGCCGCCAGCGAGGATGAAGCCGCCGCCAAGGCCGTGCAGAAAGCCTTCACCGCGCCCAGCTTCCGCGTCTACACCAACACCGACCGCCGCGGCACCGAGCTGGGCGGCGCGGTCAAAAACGTCATTGCGCTGGCCGTCGGCATCGCACTGGGCCTGGGCTACGGCGATAACGCCAAGGCCGCCCTTATCACCCGCGGCAACGCCGAGCTGACCCGGCTGGGTCTGGCCATGGGCTGCAAGCCTGAAACCTTCGCGGGCCTGTCCGGCATGGGCGATTTGATCGTGACCTGCACCAGCATGCACAGCCGCAACCTGCACGCCGGTATGCTGCTGGGCCGCGGCAAAACAGCCGAGGAAGCCAAGTCCGAGGTGGGCCAGGTGGTCGAGGGCATCAACGCCCTGCCCGCCGTCTGCCGCCTTGCCAAAAAGTACAAGACGGAAATGCCCATCGTGCAAAGCGTGGACGCTATCCTGCGTGGTAAGCTTGAAGCCCGCAATGCCCTTGCGGCTCTAATGGAAAGAGATCTGAAACATGAATAAACACATCCGAGCAGCCTTTTTTGACATCGATGGCACGCTGCTGCTGTTCGGTAGCCACGAAATGCCGGATTCCACCGTGCAGGCGCTGCACGCCTTGCAGGCCAACGGCGTGAAAATTTTCATCGCCACGGGCCGTCCGCCGGTGCACCTGCCGCATCTGCCCGCTTTGCAAAAGGTGAACTGGGACGGCTATGTCACCATGAACGGCCAGTACTGCTTTATGGCGGATGGCGAGGTCATCTACAGCAAGTACATCGACCCCGCCGCCCTGCGCACGCTGCTGCCCTATATTGAAAAAGAAAAGCTGTCCATCGGCTTTGTGGAGAAGGACAACTGCTATTTCAATCTCATCGATGAGCGCAGTGCCAACTTTGCCAAGGAACTGGGGCAGGGGACCGCTGACATTGCTGCCCGCATTGCACAAAACCCCATCTACCAGCTCAGCGCCTTTCTGCCCGATAACTACGAGGAAGAGTTCCTCCGCCGCTGCCCCGGCTGCCTGGCCGTGCGGTGGAGCCCCGATTTTGCCGATATCCTGCCCGAGGGCGGCGGCAAGCCCAACGGCCTGGCCGCGATGCTGAAGCATTTTGGCTGGACCCGGGATGAAGCCATCGCCTTTGGTGACGGCGGAAACGACGTTGCCATGCTGGAATATGCCGGTATCGGCGTGGCCATGGGCAATGCCTGTGACGACGCCAAAGCCGCCGCCGACTATGTGACGACGGATATTGATAAGGAGGGCATCGCCAAGGCCCTGCGCCATTTCGGCCTTGTGTAAACCACAAACTGCATAGCCTGTTTTCCCCCTGCGTATACTGGACGCGGGGGGATTTTGTATGACCACTTCTTTCTTTGACCCTGCCGCCCTGCGCACCCGCCTGCGGGAACAGCCCAGCCCGGATGTACCGTTCCTCGTCGTTTTGCTGGCGCTGCTGAGCTATGGGCTTATTATGCTCTTCTCGGCCGGGTACGCAGTGGCGCTCTATCGCCGCGGCGACGCCTACACCTACATCCGCCCGCAGCTATTGTTTGCGGCGCTGGGCGTAGCGGCCATGTACGCCGCCAGCCTGGTGGATTACCATGTGTGGCACAAACTGGCCTGGCCTGTTATGGGGCTGTCGCTGATTTTGCTCGTCGTTGTGCTGTTTATGCCGGAGTACAACGGCTGCAAACGGTGGATCGTACTGCCGGGCTTAGGCACCCTGCAGCCCAGTGAGATTGCCAAATTTGCCGTGGTGCTGGTGTTTTCCCACATCATCTCGCTGAATCACGACCGCATGCACAGCTTTGCCGGGGGCGTGCTGCCCTTCGGGCTGATTTTAGGCGTGGTGACGGTGCTGATGCTGCTGGAGCCGCACCTTTCGGGTACGCTGCTGATCTTATCCATCGGCGCAGTGCTGATGTTTGTGGGCGGCACCGGGCTGCAGTGGTTTGGGCTGGCGGGCGGCCTGGGGGCAGGGGCCATCGCGGCGGCGGTGCTTGCCCTGCCGGAACTGGTGCCCTATGCCACCGACCGCCTGGCCTCCTGGCGCGACCCCTTTGCCGACCCGCTGGGGGAAGGGCACCAGACCATCCAAAGCCTCTACGCCATTGCCTCCGGCGGGCTGGCCGGGCTGGGGCTGGGCAACAGCCGCCAGAAGTACCTCTATGTGCCCGAGCCGCAGAATGATTTTATCTTCTCGATTCTATGCGAGGAGCTGGGCTTCATCGGCGCGGCGCTGGCCGTGACGCTCTTTCTGGCGCTGCTGCTGCGGGGTATGTCCATCGCCATCCGTGCGCGGGATAAATTCGGGGCACTCCTGGCCGTGGGGTTCGTGGTGCAGGTGGTCTTGCAGGCCATCTTAAACATCGCCGTCGTCACCAACACCATCCCCAACACCGGCATCAGCCTGCCATTTTTTTCCTCCGGCGGCACCAGCCTGATGATGCTGCTGGGGGAAATGGGCATTGTACTGTCGGTTTCCCGCCAGACCGACGCCGTATAGCACGGCAAAATTCAAATGGATTTCACATTCATCCGGTTGAAAGCTGTCGCTATTTAGCATATAATAGGGGAGTACTTTTTAATGGGGAGGTGTGCCGTGAGCACGCAAAAACAAAAACGTCCCTTTGCCCTGCGGGCACTGGCCGCCTTTGCCGGTACGCTGGCCATACTGTTTGTGCTGCTGCTGGCTGCCTACGCCCTGCCGGGGGAACGGGTGCGGCAGCATGTCTACGACTCCGCCCGGACGATCCAAAACGAGGGGCTGTACCCGGAATATCTGGGCTTCAAGCTCTTTCAGATGGACAACTACACCGACACACTGATGCTGTTTGAGGCCGCCAGCGCCGACGAACTGCCGCCTCTGCAGGCCATGATGACCAACACGGCCTACAATGTGGATAACTTCGAGACCCTGGCCGACGACCTGGCCTGGTACATAGAAAAGGATTGGTCCACCGGCGCCCAGCGTACCGATGCCCCCGCGCTGGAGCCGTTCTCCTACGCGCGGTACTGGCACGGGTATCTCATCTGGCTGCGGCCTTTGCTGCTGCTTATGCCCTACACGGGTGTGCGTATTGTACAGTATATCGTGCTGTTTGCGCTGCTGGCCGTGGTGCTGGTGCAGCTGCGCCGCCGCTGCGGGCTGCGGGCCGCCGTGTGGTTTGCCGTCAGCCAGTTGGCGGTGAGTGTATGGTTCGTGCCCCATCAGGTGCAGTATTTCACCTGCTTTATGATTGCCTACGCGGGCTGCGCCTGGGTGCTGGCCAAGCCCCGCCGCAGCGATGTGCTGTGCTTAGGGCTGCTGGTGCTGGGCACGGTGACAGCTTTCTGCGACCTGCTGGTCACGCCCATCATCACCTTAGGTCTGCCGCTGACCTGCTGGCTGCTGGAACCCCAGCAGCGCCTGCGGGGCGGCGTGCCGCAGTGCGCCTTGGCCGTGGGCGGCAGCCTGTGCTGGGGCACCGGCTACGCTTTATGCTGGGCCGGCAAATGGGCGCTGGCCGGGGCCGTCACCAACAATAACGTACTGGCCGATGCCCTGCACCAGGCCGAGGTGCGCACCACCGCCGATACCTGGCACGGCATGGAATTGACATGGCGTAATATTTTCATCTTTTTATACGATACGTTAAACAGCCATCATCTCTTCTGGCCCGCTCTCGCGGTGCTTGCGGTGCTGATTGCCCTGTTCATCCTCTCCATCCGCAGCAAAACTGCGCTGGTGCGTGCCTTACCGTTGGCGCTTACCACCTGCATGACCCCCGCATGGTTTGTGCTGCTGCGCACCCACAGCATCCAGCACGGCTGGTTTACCTGGCGTGCTTTGGGGCTTACCGTCTTTGCCGGGCTGGCATTTCTCTACTACGCATGTGATCTTCGCGCTGCGCGGCGGCGCTTACAAAAGGGAAGTATATGAACGTGACTGAAAATAAGAATGAAGCAACCGAAACCACCGCGACCGCCACGGCCGCCAAAAAGAAGCTGCCCCTCTGGGGCAAGATCCTGCTGGTCGTTGTCATCGTGCTGGCGGCGCTGGCCGGGCTGGCAACGCTGTACGTCAACGGCAAGCTGGACCTGCTGCACTACAACGACGGCAGCGTTGACTCGATGGGCACCATCGATGCGGACGAGGATCAGGACCTGGACGGGTCCGGTCTGGTACATAGCGACGACGAGATGACCATGCCCGAGGGCAGCCCCTTTGCCGACGACGATGTGCTGAACATCCTGCTCATCGGCACCGACGAGCGCACCGAGGCCGTCAACGATGCCGACGCCTTCACCCACCTGAACCAGCTGGACGGCACCAAGGACACCACCGAGTTCAGTGAGGACGCCCGCGCCGACAGCCTGATTCTGGTCTCGCTGGACATCAAGGACCACGCCATCCGCCTGGTCTCCATCGAGCGCGGCCTCGGCGTGCCCATCCTGCTGGACGGCTACGAGGGCGAGTATGACTGGATCACCCACACCTTCCGCTACGGCGGTGCCAAGCTGACCATGGACACCGTGGAGGATTGCTTCAACGTGCAGGTGGACCGCTATGTCCGCATCAACTTCAACTCCTTCGTGCAGATCGTGAACGCCGTGGGCGGCGTGGACATCGACATCACTGAGATGGAAGCCAAGGCCCTGAACTGGGAAGTGCCCTCCAACTCGATGCTCATCGTCAACCACGTGGACCCGGGCCTCAACCACTTCGACGGCTACACCGCCCTGCAGTACGCCCGCCTGCGCAAAATCGACAACGACTGGCACCGTATCGAGCGCCAGCGCACTGTCATCCAGGCCGTTCTGGATCAGATCCAGAACGCCAGCGTCACCGATCTGGATAACCTGCTGAACACCATGCTGCCCCTGGTACAGACCAACTTTACCAAAACCGAGATCGCCGCGCTGCTGGTGCAGCTGCCGGGCTTTTTGGGCTGCGATGTAGAGCAGCTTTCCATGCCCCTGCAGGGCACTTACGGCGTACGCACCGGTATGGACGACCGCCTGATGTACGACCCGGACTGGTACGTAAATACCACCGCCCTGCAAGACTTTTTGTACAATGATAAGAGCTCCGAGGAGGTCATTGCCGCCACGCCGGAGACCGCCGCACAGGAGGCCGAGGGCCTGGCCGACACCGCCACACGTGAGACCGCTGTGAAGGCGTCCGACCCCACGGCAGACTATCTCAAATCCAACCTGCACACCGTCGATCTGAGCTACCCGCTGGACAGTTCCGACTTCGGCAACGCCGATTACCGGCTGTTCCTGGCCGGGCTGGAGGATACCCGCGCGGCCGAGGTGCAGCAAAACCTCATCACCTCTTTGCAATCCCAGGGCGTCAGCGTGGTGGCCGTCCCCTACGGCCCCGCAGCCGGTGCGCTGCTGGACAACTACTTACAGACCGGCGCGGCCGCCAGCCTGGACCGCTACCTGGCCGTACTGCCCAAGGCTGACCGCGATGATGCCAAAGCCACGTGGCAGGCCGTCTACGCCAGCTATCCCGGCCGCATGCACGCCGTAGGCATGGGCACTGATAATAGCGATGCCGTCATTGGACAGGCGCTTGAAACGCTGGCCAGCCAGATCCGGAACACGCCGGAAACGGAAATTGCCGAGGCCATCAGCGCCATTAAGACCGGCACTGCCCGCGAGTCCGCCTACTGGTTCAAGACCGCCATGCAAAAGTATCCCCGCCAGATGCAGCGCTATTTCGGTGACCAATATATGCTGGTCTACCGCCTGTATCAGGGCATGATGGGCAGCATCAACGCCGACGAGGGCGCGGGTCTGCTTGCCTACGACCTGCAGCAGGCGTTGAAAGCTTACCCGGACGCCAAGATCCTGGCCTTTACCGGCGTGGATGACCTGCTGCCCGTGGACGGCACCCTGGCCGCCCGCATGCAGGAAGTGCTTGCCAAATCCGACGAGCAGCTTTGCCCCATCGTGTCCCTGTGCGGCGAGTGGGAGTATGACGGCACGTTTGCCCCCAGCGATGCTGCTTTGTGGGACGCCGACAGCTTTGCCGATTGGCTGGGCAAATACGCCGTGCCGGGCAAAGACCTGCTGCTGGCCCTGGACGGCGAGGACAGCCCCTTTGCCGCCAGCGCCGCCTTTATGGAAAACACCGACACCCCGGCAGGGGAGTGGGCCGCCAAGCTGCTGATCCTGCACGATAAAGTGGACGATACAACGACAAATGCAGAAGAAGATACAGATTCTTAAAAAGTTTTTTGCAAAAAGCCGTTGACAAAACGGGAACAGTGTGGTATAAATGCTTTAAACCAATGAAGCGAAAGTAAAGCTGACAGCGCAGCCACAGAGAGCCCCTGTTGCTGGGAATGGGGCGCAAAGCGGGACAGTATAATGGTTCGCGGAGGGCACGGGGAAAAAGGCCAAAGCCTTGAGTATCCGCTGACGGGCAGCTCCCGTTACAGGGCAGGGGAATGTTGGTTCCCTACAGAGTGGCCGCAGTTTATAGTTGCGGCAAGCAAGGTGGCACCACAGATAAATTGTTATCTGCCCTTGCACAGGAGGATTTCTGTGCAAGGGCAGTTTTTTATTCCTTACACAGCACAAGAGGGGAAATGAACGATGAAACACATTACTTTGAAAGAGCGATGGCAACCTGTTTTGTAAAGCCTGCCAAACAACAAACCAATTTACAAAACAAGGAGTCCTGCAAATAAAAGTCAATAGGTTTCCATAAAAAATCGCAAAAAAATA